>ERZ824978.839-NODE-839-length-39303-cov-6.291837_pt1 | contig 39303 bp, 29 predicted proteins | sample MGYA00519860_ERZ824978 | MGnify/ENA primary metagenome ERZ824978 (study PRJEB31778, sample SAMEA3449184) | human gut metagenome | biome: human gut; feature: human-associated habitat; material: faeces | place: United Kingdom | collected 2010/2012 ... | reverse complement strand
ACAACTTCATATCGCCCCATTCTGCCCGCAGCAATCATGCTGCGGGCTTTTCTGCGCCTTTAGGGCTTCATTGCCGTTCTCCGCCTCCGTGGATTTGAAATTCCCACATTTCAAATTCACGGAGGTTTTTATGTATTACAACACGAAGGCCAGCGGAGCGCGGATTCGTGAGCTGCGCCTAGCGAAGAAACTCGACCAGATAGAATTGGCTGAACTGCTGAATGTCTCCCACGGCTACATCAGCCGCATCGAATCCGGTAAAAAGGGCTGCTCTGTCGATTTGCTGATTCAGCTCTCTGAGATATTTGGGACGTCTCTGGATTACCTGATTCTGGGCAAGTGCCACGACGTTCTGGATGCTGCCCATCTGAAAGAAAACATACAGCATCTGATTGAAGACTTGGAGCACTTCCAAGCAAAGTTATAGGCCGTGTTCCCATTGGTGTTAGTGATGTTCCCAATGGTACGTTCCATTCAGAGTGCAGATTTCTTAAAATAGAATCACAGCGAAAGCTGACTGTTCCTTGAAAAGTTCATAGTCATTCATCAGGTACATTCCTGCATATGTGCGAGAGCACAAGCCAGCACAGCGGTGCGCCACGACCTTCACGAGCGCGGACAACATTCAATCAGCGCAGCTTTCGTGAACGAGCGATAAAACCGACTGCAAAAATCGGGTGGTTCCCAATCCGGCCATGACCGTATGCAGGGCTAACGATACTTCTGTCCAGCCACAGCTTCTTCACGCAATGGGGGCAGCTCGGAGCGATCCTCGGAGGGGTTCAAATCCCATGGAGCGGTGCAACCAGCCGCCGCCTGATGATTTCCCACGGCTCTGGGGTGTCGAGGACAAATTAGGGCTGTACATACCAAAACAGAAAGGAGTCCTTGCCCTTGAAGGAGAACTGGACATATCGCCGCGGCGATATCTATCTGGCGAACTTAAATCCCTATATCGGCTCAGAACAGGGCGGCACACGCCCTGTTCTTCTGCTGCAAAACAACACTGGCAACTTCTATTGCCCGACCCTCATTGTAGCCCCTCTGACCGCCCGCAGAGGCAAGAAACCACATCAGCCCACGCACTATCTGCTTTCCTCCGTGAAGGGCATGGACGGTGCATCCGTCGTTCTTCTGGAGCAGATCAAAACCATCGACAAACGCCGCGTGGTGCGCTATATCGGGCGCGTCAACCGCAAACAGATGGACGGCGTCAATGAAGCCCTCCAAATCAGCCTCGGCCTCTATATCCCGGAAGAAATGGAGGCTCCGTAATGAAGTCCACGCTGCCGGTTATCCCGGATTCATACATTCCTTTATCCAGTCATAACCATGAAATAACCCAAGCAAGGAGGTATGGCATGGACACATATACGGCATCCGATATGGATATTCGCGCCGTTGACCCTGCGGCGCTGGTGGATATCCGCGATGTAAAGGTCAACACAGCGCTTCCCAAGCGGGAGCGTATTCTGGATTTCATTCGCCAAATCGGCAATCCCTACTGCTACCGGCACGGAAAATATGTGGTCAGGGTCAGCTTTACCGATACGGATATTTCGTTGGAGGACAGACTGGAAGCATATATCCGCACAAAGGGCTGACCCCGCGACATCCTCGACAGTCATGCGCATTGCAGGTACAATTTTGGAGGAAAGGAGCTGGCAATATGCAAAACAACACAGAAACGAAAGTCTGGAACGCCACGCTTTACCTCCGACTGTCGAGAGATGACGGGGATAAAGAGGAATCCAACAGCATCACCGGGCAGCGGGAGCTGCTGCGGGATTTCATCCGAACCCGCCCGGAGCTTCGGGAATACGCCGTCAGGATTGACGACGGTTTCACAGGCTCCAATTTTGATCGTCCGAGTTTCAAGAAGATGTTGGAGGATGTAAAGGCCGGACGAACCAACTGCATCATTGTGAAAGATCTTTCGCGCTTCGGCCGAAATTATCTGGACGCAGGCGAATACATCGAGAAGATATTTCCCTTTTTAGGCGTGCGGTTCATCGCTGTCAACGACAACTATGACAGTTTCGGTGGAAAAAACGCTTCGGACGAGCTTGTCATTCCGTTCAAGAATCTTATAAACGAAGCCTACTGCCGGGATATTTCCGTGAAAGTCCGCACCCAGCTTGAGGTCAAGCGCAAAAGCGGCCAGTACATCGGCGCATTTGCCGTGTATGGCTATCTGAAGGACGACGCAGATAAAAACCATCTGATCGTAGACGAATATGCCGCAGATATCGTGCGGGACATCTTTTCGTGGAAGCTGGAGGGCATGAGTCCGCAGGACATAGCCAGCCGTCTGAACCACAATGGGGTGCTCTCGCCTATGGAGTACAAGAAATCTCTTGGTATGAAGTTCGCCACCTCCTTCAAGGCGAACCCGCAGGCGGCATGGTCGGCCAACGCCGTGCTGCGTATCCTGAAAAATCCGGTCTACACAGGCATACTCATTCAGGGAAAAGAAACCACACCCAGCTACAAGGTGCGAAAGCGCGTCACAAAGCCGGAAAGCGAATGGGCAATCGTTTCGGACGCCCACGAAGCTATCATTGAGCGCCGGGACTTTGACAGCGTACAGAAGGCGCTCTCGTTGGATACCCGCCGCAGCCCCGGCGACAGCGCCGTGCAGCTTTTCAGCGGCATGGTGTTCTGCGGCGAGTGCGGCGCAAACATGGTGCGCAAAACCGTTCCCTCCGGCAATAAAAAGTATGTCTACTACGTCTGCGCCGCGCACAAGCAGGATAAATCCTGTTCGCCCCACCGGATGCGCGACGAGGCGCTGGAACAACTGGTTTTGGACACGGTAAAGCAGTATATCCGGGACGTGGTTGATCTGGACGATATTCTTGCCATGACGGATACCGCCCCCCTGAGAACCGCAGAAGTCCAGAAGGTGCAGCGGCAGCTCGACAAAAAGCGCTCGGAATATGAGCGGCTTCAGAAGCTGCTCATGTCCCTGTATGAAAACCTTGCAGACGGGATCATCGACCGGGAGGAATACGTAAAGCTCAAGCAGAACTACGCAGGACGCTGCGCCGAGTGCGAAAAGCAGATGGAAACCTTGCAGGAGACCATTACGCAGATCAAAGAGCACGGCGGCGAGCACCGGGAGTGGATGGCACAGTTCCGGGAGCATCTGAACATTACGGAATTGGAGCGCAGCATTGTGGTGGCGCTGATCGACCGCATCCTAATTTACAAAGATAATCGTGTGGAAGTCCGTTTTCGCTTCGCGGATGAATTTGCATGGCAGACGGATATCCTGCGCCGTTCGCAAATCAGAGAGGTGGTATAAGTGGCAAGAACCAAACGAAAGACAAACCCGGTCATTCCGGCGGCGGAAGCTCCCGCACAGGCGCAGAAGCAATACCGTGCCGCCGCCTATGCCCGCCTTTCCGTGGAAGACAGCGGCAAACCCGGCGCGGATACCATAGAGGGGCAGAAAAACCTGCTGCTCCGGTTCATTGAAGATGACCCAACGCTTACCCTGTATGGGCTGTTCTGCGATAACGGACGAACAGGCACGGACTTTGACCGTCCTCAGTTTGAAAAGATGATGGAGGAAGTACGCAAAGGGCATATAGACTGCATCGTGGTCAAAGACCTATCCCGCTTTGGCAGAAACTACAAGGAAACCGGCAACTATCTGGAGCGAATTTTCCCGTTCCTGGGCGTTCGGTTTATTGCAGTCAACGACGGCTTCGACACCCTCACCGCCCAGCGGGGCGCGGACGGTTATCTGGTTCCGCTGAAAAATCTCATCAACGAGGTTTACAGCAAGGATATTTCCAGAAAGTCCGGCTCCGCGCTAGCGGCGAAGCAGAAAAACGGTGATTTCATCGGGGCGTGGGCACCCTACGGCTACCGCAAATGCCCGGACGACCCGCATAAGCTGGAGCCGGACGAGGCAACGGCTCCCGTTGTCCGGCAGATATTCCGGTGGCGAGCCGAGGGTGTGAGCGTCACGCAGATTGCAAGGCGGCTCAACGATGAGGGCGTACCATCCCCCTCCGCCTACCTGTACAACACCGGGGTATGCAAAACGGAGAAATATAACGGCGTGAGCTGGTATGTTCAGACAGTCAAGAACCTTCTGTCCCGGCAGGTGTACATCGGACACATGGTGCAGGGAAGGAAGCGGCAGTCCTTTTACGAAAACCGGGGGCAGTATAAGAAGCCACGAGAGGAGTGGATCGTCGTTGAAAATACCCACGAGCCGCTGATCGACCGGGAGACCTTTGATAAGGTTCAGGAAATATCCCGGTGCAAAAATGAAGCATACTTTGAAGCACTCGGCAGATTCACGCATCTGGAAAACACCGAAAACATCCTCAAGGGGCTGGTCTACTGCGCCGACTGCAAGCGTCCGCTGGTGCGGTACAAGAATGTGAGCCACGAAAAAAAGCTGTGGTACACCTTTATCTGCCCGACCCACGCCAACGACATTGGCAGCTGTCCGCTGAAAAACATCCGGGAGGACGCACTGTTCCCCATGCTCCTGCAAGCCATCCGGACGCAGATCGCCCTTGCCGCCGATATGGAAGCCATTGTCCGCAGACTAAACGGCTCGCCAAAGTACAAAAAGCAGACCGCGACGCTGCAAGGCAGGCTGGACGCCGCGAAAAGGGCGCTCAAACGCTGCAACGGCCTGTATGACAGCCTGTACCAGAGCTATGTGGATCAGCTCATGACCGAGCAGGAGTATATGACGCTGAAACGCCGCTACAAAGCGGAAGCCGAGGAAGCGGGGCGGCTGATCGAAGCTCTGACCCGCCGGCAGGCGGCTGAAGCGGCGCACACGCCGGAGAACCCGTTCCTTGCGGCCTTCGGCAGCTTCCGGGGCGCGGATACTTTGACAAAAGAAATGGCGCAGGCACTGATTGAGCGTGTGTATGTGGACGGGAACAGCAATATCGAGATCGTGTTCCGCTACCGGGACGAATACAAGGAGCTCTGTACATATCTGGAAGGGAGGAAAACTGACGCATGAAAACGGCGATGTATCTTCGCATATCGAGCGAGGATGAGGATTTGCGAACCGGCGAAAAGAACGAATCCGAGAGCATATCCAACCAGCGCAGCCTCCTGCGGGATTATGTATGCAGCCATGCAGATTTATCCGGCTCTGAAATATTGGAGTTTTGTGACGATGGCTGGAGCGGTACGAACTTCGAGCGTCCCGCTGTGAAGGCGCTTTTGGAGCAGGTCAGGCGAGGGCAGATCAACTGCATCCTAGTCAAAGACCTTTCCCGCTTTGGCCGTGATTATCTCACCGTGGGAGACTATATTTCCCGCGTATTCCCATTTCTCGGTGTGCGCTTCATTTCCGTCAACGACGGTTTTGACAGCAGCAACCCGCTGGACATTGATAGCCTCGATACCTCGTTTCGGACGCTGATCTATGACCTGTACAGCCGCGACCTCTCCCGCAGAGTCAAAAGCGCAAAGAAGGCCAGAGCCGAGCGCGGGGCATTTCTCAGTCCTTATGCGCCTTATGGATACGTCAAAGACCCGGAGGACAAAAATCATCTTCTGGTAGATACCGAGGCCGCCGATGTGGTACGGCGCATCTTTCAAATGGCGGCGGATGGTACAAAACCATGGCAAATCGCGGCGGCGCTGAACGGCGACGGTGTAAGCTCTCCAAAGAATTACAAAGTCGAGGCGGGCTGCACAAGAATGCCGTGGCGCAGCATCCAAGAGGAAAACTTCTGGACGGCCAGTCTGGTTGCAAAATTCTTGCGGGACGAGCGGTATATTGGTAAGACAGTGTTCGGAAAGCGGAGCCGGGATATTGTGGGCAGTACACACACGGTCAAAATCTCCCGCAATGACTGGATCGTCGTCCCCGACAGGCATGAAGCCATCGTGCCGGAGGCGCTGTTCGAGAAAGCGCAGGCTTGTATGCGGGAGTACCGGGAATATGAAGCTGCATCCGGCAGCGGCAATCCGCTGAAACGCAAGGTGATCTGCGGCGTGTGCGGTCACGCCATGCAGCGGGACAGCCGAAAGAACGGCTCCTACCGCTGCGTCACAAAAAGGCTAAATACTGGTTTTGACTGCTCGGAGGATAGAATCCCTGAGTCTGATATTCTGTATGCTGTCATTGACACCATACAGGTCTATGCCCAATATGCCGTCAGCATAGACCGGCTCCTGCAAACAAGGCGGGAACAGCGGCAGCTTGATCGCAAACAGGCGCAGCGCCGCTTGCAGACGCTCCAGAGCCGAAAAGCTCAGCTTGACGAGCGATTGCAAGACCTCTATGAGCGGCTGGTGGAGGGCGAGATATCCCGTGAGAGCTTCGCGGCGCAGAAAAAAGTCCTGACAGCACAGACCGAGGAAATCACCTGCACAGTCTTAGAGCTGGAGCGCAAAATAAGTGGCAGCGACGATAATAGCAACGCTGTGATCGAGCAATTCAAGAGCTATGCCGGGATTACGGCACTGACCAAAGAGATTTCTGCCGATCTGCTGCAATCCGTCACCATCTACCCGGATGGGCGCATGGACATTCGATTGAACCTTGCCGATGAGATCAAAGCTCTAATGGAGACCCTACACAGGGAATTCTGTACGGCGTAAATTTATTAGTCCTTTTTATACAGCAGCCGATGAAGGTATCACAGGAACCAAAGCAGAAAAACGTCCAGAGCTGCTTCGCCTGATAGCTGACTGTGAGGCAAGGAAAATTGACTTTGTTATCACAAAATCTATCAGCCGTTTTTCTCGAAATACAACCGACTGCTTAGCTCTGGTCCGCAAGCTCCAGAGTTTGAACATCCCTATTTTCTTTGAGAAAGAAAATATAAACACCGGTTTAATGGAGAGCGAGCTTTTCCTTTCCATTCTCAGTAGTATGGCTGAAGGCGAATCCGCTTCTATTTCAGAAAATTCCAAGTGGTCCATTAAGCGCCGCTTCCAGAACGGAACCTTTAAGCTCAGCTATACTCCTTACGGCTATGATTGGGATGGTGAGAATATGATCATTAATCCAACACAAGCAGCGGTTGTGAAAAGAATATTTGCGGATATTCTTTCCGGAAAAAGTACCAATGCAATTGCAGATGAACTAAATGCAGAAAAGATTCCATCCAAGAAAAATACCAACTGGACTTCAAGCACTATTCGAGGCATTCTCGCCAATGAAAAATATACGGGTGATGTCATCTTTCAAAAAACATACACGGATGAAAACTTCAATCGCCACACAAATTATGGTGAAGTTGATCAGTACATGGCATCGGATCATCATGAAGCAATTATCAGCCACGCAGACTTTGAGGCAGCAAATGCGCTGGTATCACAGCGTGCCCTTGAGAAAGGTGTCAAAAAAGGCGGTAACAAATACCAAAAGCGATATGCTTTTTCAGGAAAGATAATCTGCGGAGAATATGGCGACACCTTTAAGCGAAGGATTCATACCTGCACTGCTTACAAGTATGTCGCATGGGCCTGCAACACCCATTTGAAGGATAAATCCACCTGCCATATGATGTATATAAGAGACGATGATATAAAAGCTGCATTTGTAACGATGCTAAACAAGCTCATCTACGGGCATCACTTAATACTTGCTCCGTACCTAAAAGCTCTGGAGAATTCTTCTGGTGATGAAGCACTCCAGCGAATTCAGCATTTGGAGCTACTTCTCGACCAGAACAGTGAACAGCGTGAAACCTTAACAAAGCTGATGGCGTAGGGCTACATCAATCAAATTTTATATAATCAGGAAACGAATGCGCTCCTACTACAGGCAGAGACTTACCGCTCTGATATTGAAGCAATCACTATCTGTATGACTGGTGACTCAGCAAAGGTTACAGAGACAAATCTATTGCTCCACTTTGTATCTCATGCCGATATGCTTACCAACTACAGCGAGGAGCTTTTTGAAAGTTACGCAAACCACATTGAGATTACCGGTAGAAATGAAATTGGGTTTGTAATGAAATGTGGTCTAACATTCACGGAAAGGATTGGTGATTAGACGGGCCATACACCCTTTGGCTATCGGATTGAAAACGGCATCGCAATTATAGACGAACCTGCTGCTACAAAGCTCCGACAGCTTTATAAAAATTATCTGAGTGGCATGTCATTATCAAAGGCTGCAGCGGCTGCTGGAATTAAAACTTATCACGGCACCGCTAAGCGATTGATGGAAACCGCCCATTATCTTGGTGACGGTTTCTATCCTGCCATTATCGATGAAGATACCTATCAAAAAGCACAGAAGGAACGTAAGCGCCGAGCAATAAAACTCGGACGAAATAATAAGCAAACACAAATGAGGAAGATACAGATACCTACCCATTTCCACCTGGGTGAGGTTGCTGCCCTGCATGACAATCCTATGAAACAGGCAGAGTATCTGTACAGCCTCATAGAAAGCGAGAGTCAATAATGGGAAATGTAATGTTGATTCCTGCAAGGCGACAAGTTGGAAACAACGCTCGTAAGCAGGAAGAAGAAAAACCAAAACTCCGAGTCGCAGCGTACTGTCGCGTCAGTACCGACAGCGATGAGCAGGCTACCAGCTACGAAGCTCAGGTAGAACACTACACAGAATATATTCAAAAGAATCCAGATTGGGAATTTGCCGGAATCTATGCTGATGACGGTATCTCCGGCACCAACACCAAAAAGCGCGAAGAATTCAATCGTATGATTGATGACTGCAAAGCCGGTAACATTGATATGATTATCATCAAGTCCATTAGCCGATTTGCCAGAAACACACTGGACTGCCTGAAATATATAAGGCAGCTCAAGGACATGAACATACCTGTTCTGTTTGAAAAAGAGTCCATCAACACAATGGATGCCAAGGGTGAAGTCCTTATCACCATCATGGCTTCTCTGGCCCAGCAAGAATCGCAGTCCTTAAGTCAGAATGTCAAAATGGGCTTACAATATCGCTACCAGCAAGGCAAGGTACAAATCAACCACAATCGCTTCCTTGGTTATACAAAGGATGCAGATGGGAATTTAGTCGTTGTTCCAGAACAGGCTGAAACTGTAAAGCGTATTTATCGAGAATATTTAGAAGGACTCAGTATGGACAAAATTGCTGCTGGTCTGGAGCGTGACGGTATTCTTACCGGAGCCGGAGGAAAAAGGTGGCACACAAGCACCATCAACAAGATTCTCCGAAACGAGAAATACATCGGCGATGCCCTGCTCCAGAAAAACTACACAACAGACTTTCTGAACAAAACCAGAGTCAAGAACAACGGTCTCGTCCCGCAATACTATGTAGAAGACAACCACGAAGCCATTATTCCGAAAGACATCTACTTACAGGTTCAAGAAGAACTGGTCCGCAGGCGAGTGGTCAAAACCAGTGCCAACGGCAAGAAACGTAGCTATAGCTGCAATCACTGCTTCTCGCAAATTGTCATCTGCGGTGAATGCGGTGAAATGTTTCGAAGGCTCCACTGGAACAATCGTGGAGTTAAATCTATCGTCTGGCGCTGCATCAGCAGGCTGGAATCTACCGGATTGGAATGCCACGCCAGAACCATTAACGAGCTGGTCCTTCAGGATGCTGTCATCAAGGCAATCAACCAGATGCTTGGAGACAAAAGTAGCTATCAAGCACAGCTACAGCTCAACATTGCCTCAGTCATCCGAGCTTCGCAGGCAACTTCCGTTGAAAACATCGACGAAAAACTGATGACTTTGCAACAGGAGCTCATCCAGAAAGCCCAGAGCAAAGAAGCCTATGACGAGATCGCCGATGAAATATTCAGGCTTAGAGAACTCCGCCAGCAGACCACCGTAGACACTGCCGTAAGGGATGAACAGATAAAGCGGATCAATGACCTGCAGGATTATATTGCGCAGCAAACTACCTACCTCACCGAATTTGACGAATCGCTGGTGCGACGCTGGATCAAGCAGATCACCATCTGGGATGACCACATAACCGTCGAACTGAAATCCGGTGTTAGTATCGATGTGGATGCATAACTCCATAGACACACAAACCCTCCTGACCGTGATGGCCGGGAGGGTTTTCTTTGTTATTCAAAATTAAAAGGGCATAGATGTTCTAGCTAAAAAAGCATCGTCATCTGAAACTGATTCAACATTAAAATACGGATTCGCATGATAAAACACTGTCTTTTCTTGTCGTTCATAAAACATACAGACGCCACCTTTAACATCCATATCTTTTCGATATTTTCTGTAATGTAATAGGCAGTCATCACCAATTACATCTTCAGCTATATATCTTCCCAGTACATCAATATTACTAGCACCGGTTATTAAAATCGTATTAAAAGGACATTCATGCGCGTATATATCATCTTCACGCTCACTAACCAGAAGAATATATAATTCGTCTGGCATTGTATCAAAACTACCATTTGCTTCGATATATGCATATGATAAATCTTGGTCTGGTTCGTTTTTTAACTTTTGCTGTCGCACTCCAGATATTCCATGTCTTCTGTTTTGTGTATATACGCCTCTTACGAACTCATCTTTAAACACATTTTGAAATTCATCCCATGAATCATTTAAAAAATCTAGAGTTGCAAGTAATTGGTCAGACAATTCATTTTTCCCATGTTGCACATCCTTACGGAAGAACGGGCCAATTTCAGCCTTATTGGAACTTCCCAAAATGCCCATTGATAACTTATTTGCAATATCTCCAGTGTGCTTAGTTCTATTATTGATAGCTTCAATATATTGAAATTCCGTTGACTGGGATATTTTATTAAGCCATGCTTGAATCTTAGGAAAATCAGCGCTGTAAGTCTGCTGGTTAAAGCATCTAGTCATTATTTGGATATCTACAGAATCAACCTTTTTACCTTTATTTGCTAAGATTCCTGCATTTATTATCTGGCTTATCGAGTCAAATGTATTCATAGTATACTGAAAAAAATCGCGAAGTAATTTATCAAATAAGAACCAAGGGTCTACTTTTTCTCCAGCAACTCTTACTTCATATGTCGGCGCATTTTCCGTCGTTACTGATAAACGCTTCACATTTTTCCCATCTTCAGTAACTTCATCAACAAAATCGGATGCAATGTCCTGTTGCCAACGAACTGTTTTAGTAGTCATTTTGTCGATTATGTTCTTTATTGTATCTGCGCAGTACTGTACTGTAGCAATATTTTTTTCGGTATACTCAACAAACTGCCATGCAGAATAAATGTTATGTGTAATTAATTCCTTTTTTAGAGTACTATCTACCATTTCATTCACCCTTTCCAACTGTACTTGGTGTTTCACCAAACTCAAATCTTGCTTCACGTGCAGCAACAGCAGCTGTAGCTAGTTCTTCTTCTGTCACATCAGGGACAACCCACAGTCCACGCATAAAGCGAGAATAGTATTCCTTTTCTGATAACTCTTCCGGAGCAAGAAATCTAACATTCTCAGGATATTTCTCTGATGGCCATTCCCATACATACTCCATAATACCGGCAAACGCATCTATTTTCACAGCTTCTGGAGAACCCACCAAGACCGAGAATTTGATATTTTCATTGTCTTTGTTAAAGCAGAATTCCTCGCACTTTTTCATTTCATACTCACTTAATGGCTTAGCTTTGATTTCAAACCATCTGTCAAGGCTTGGAATATAGAAGTCTGGGAGATAACGAATACCATTCATCTCAAAACCTTCAACTTCGTATTCATATTTCAAACCAATCATATCAAAGAAAATAGCCCAGCGAGCTTCCAAGCGACTTCTAAATCTGAAGCCATTGTACTTTGTCTCAATAGGTTTTATTGTTTTTTCCACTTTCGATTCTCCTTCCATAACATCTAATCCACTGCCTGCTATATTGCCAACAGTCGAGTTGCCGGATTAGACAACATCTAAATCACTCACTCAAATTGAGTTTGCACCCTAGATAACATCTATCCTAGTGCCACAACCTATGACATCTAATCCACTGCCTAAACCCTACCGCTATTCTCCGAACATCCACTTTTTCTCCGTTCAGACTAAAAAGTAGATATGTTTCCATACAAGAAAACCGAGCTTTCCGCAAGGCTTCTTACGATGATACTAACCTTACAAAAAGCCCGGAAATACGCCACTTTTCAGCCTTTATTTATCTTTTCTTGACAGCAAACAAACAGTCTCAACATGACTCGTCCGGCAGAACAAGTCCACCCCAACTGCCTGCTCAGCCTGGTACCCCAGCTGGGTGAACCGCTTCAAGTCCCGTGCCAAGGTGGCTGGGTCGCAGGAGACGTAGACCACGCGGTTGGGTGCCATGGCGCAGATGGAGTCGATAACGTCGGGCGCCAGCCCCTTTCGGGGCGGATCCACGCACACCACGTCCGGGCGGATGCCCCGCTGCTCCAGGTCGGCGGCGGCCTTGCTGGCATCGGCGCAGATGAATTCCACGTTAGTCACGCCGTTCTTTCTGGCGTTTTCCCAGGCGTCTTCGATGGCAGGCGGAACGATCTCCGCACCGATGACGTGTTTCGCCTGCTGCGCCATCACCAGACTGATGGTGCCTGTGCCGCAGTACAAGTCCACCACCGTTTCTTGGCCGGTCAGTCCGGCAAACTCTAACGCACAGTTGTACAGCACCTCCGCCTGGTCGCGGTTGACCTGAAAGAAGGAGGGGATGGATAGCTGAAAGGTCAGGCCGCACAGACGATCCTCCAGGGTGTCACGCCCCCACAGCACCCGATAGTCCCGCCCCAAGATCACGTTGGTCTTGCGGGTGTTCACGTTCAAGACCACCCCCACCGCCTTGGGACAGGCCGCAGTCAGCGCCTTTGCCAGCTCCTTCTCAAAGGGCAGCGCCTTGGCATTGGCCACCACGCAGATGAGGGACTGGCGCTTCCGATTGGTGCGGACAAACACATGACGAATGAGCCCCTCACCAGTGCGCTCGTCATAGGCGGGGACGGCGTATTTGTGCATCCACTTGCGCACCACACGACCGGCCTTGTCCGCAATGTCCGATTGAAGCAGACAACTGCCAACGTCGATGACTTCATGGCTGCGGCCACGGTAGAAGCCCACCTTCACTCCGGTCTTGTGATCCTGACTCACCGGGAACGCCGCCTTGTTCCGGTAGCGCTGGGTGTCCTTGGCTCCGTACATCTGGCTGACGGACAGATCCAGCCCACCAATGCGCTGAAGGGCGTCGTCGATGCGCTGACGCTTCAGGAATAGCTCCTCCTCATAGGTCATGTGCCGCAGGGTGCAGCCGCCGCAGATGGGGAAGTGGGGACAGTCGGAGGGGATGCGAGCGGGGGATTTTTCCAAGATCTTCACCACCCGTGCCCAGGCGCAGGACTTGCCCACCTTCATCAGCGAGACCTGACAGGTCTCTCCCCGCAGCGCCCCCCGGACGAACACCGCCATGCCGTCCAGCCGGCCGATGCCCTGACCGTCGCTGGCGTAGCGGTCGATGGTGATGGTGTGGATGCTGTTCTTTTTCAGTTCTGGCATAGTCGTGCCCTCCGATGTCTCTTTGTTGCGATTGTCTTTTATTTTACATTAGATGGGGGCAAGAAGCAAATGGTTCGGGGGAAAAGGGTAAAAAAGGTTGAAATTGTCATACATTTGTGATACGATTTTGGAAGAAGGTGTAAGCTACAAAAGAGAGAGTAGGAGGAACGCATGAAACAAGGAAAACGATGGATCGCGCTCATGCTGGCGCTGGCCATGTGCCTGAGTGTTCTGCCAGCCAACGTGTTGGCCACGGAGCTTGGGAGCGAGGCGGAAGCGGCAGAGGTCGCAGCGCCGGAGGATACTAGCGAGGCTGCGGAAGCGGAAGAACCGCAGGCGGCCGAGACCGAAGAGCCGGACGAGGAGCCGGTGGAGGATGTTTCGCCGAGCACTATGGCGGCTACGTCGGGGAAGTGCGGGAAAAATGTTACCTGGAAGCTGGATCGTAAGGGGACTTTGACGATTAGTGGCTCTGGGAAGATGACAGATTGTGATTTTGAAGGTGCGCCGTGGTATGCAAATCGTGAAAAAATAGTATCCGTTATAATAAAAAGTGGAGTAACAAGTATTGGAAAACATGCATTTGTCAGTTGTGATAAAATGGAAAGTGTTAAAATCCCAAATAGTGTTATTGCTATTGGTGAAGCTGCATTTGATTTTTGCGACAAATTAGTCGATGTAAAAATTCCTGATAGTGTTTTATATATTGGTAGAAGTGCTTTTCAATTCTGTGAAGGCCTAAAAAGTATTAAACTTTCTAATAACATAACAGAGATAAGCGATCATATGTTTGCTTTTTGTGATAATCTGCAAAGCATTAAAATTCCAGATAAAGTAACAACTATTGGGGAAAGTGCATTTACTTGTTGTAAAAATATGAAAAAGGCAGTGTTTTCCCCAAATGTTACGAGCTTTGGTAGAGGTGCATTCGATGACTGTGAGAGCTTGGAAAAAGTTGAACTACCAGGTAAAGTTGAAAATATTGGTGATTGGGCTTTTGCCTATTGTAGCAGTCTGAAAAACGTTAAAATTCCAGATAGAGTTGTAAATATTGGGGAATCGGCATTTGCTTATTGCAACGGAATGACTGAAATTTATTTTTATGGGAATGCGCCTACTATTAGTGATACGGAGTCGTACAGTGCTTTTACATCTGTCACCGCCACCGCCTACTACCCCGAAAACGACCCGACCTGGACCAGCGACAAGCGGAAAGACTACGGCGGGAACATCACATGGAAGACGTGGAACCCAGTGTTTGATGCTGCGGTCTATCAGGCGGACTATATGTTGCAGCATGATAACGGGTATGAAGAAAACAGGATGTTCCAGGAGGTGTCTCCCAGTAAGACGTTCTATGAGGCTGGCGAAAAGCAAGGGCTGACTAGCTCGATAAAATCGTGGAAAGCGGTCACGAATGCATTGGATATGATGGACAAGCCATCTACGCTGTTGGATGTCGGGTTTGAGCGAAAGGATATGTACAGCGCAGTCGTTTTGAGCATGTTCGAGGCGGATAGTAAAAAATCTCATACGGTCGTTCGGTATTCTGATCAAGCTGTAAAATGGTCTGGAAAGCTGTTAGGCTATCTGAAGAAAGCGATGAAGCTAAAATACAATATCGAATTGACGAAAACATATGATTTGTCAAAGCTGACAAAAGTGCAAAAACAATCCTTGTTTGCGATGGCCAATGAGTGGATGGAAAATCAGGATACGCTGCTGAAGAAAGCCATCAACGGCGTGGACATAGCTGGTAAAGTGATGCAATATGTGAAAGAGTTCTCATCCTGGTGCGATTATGTTGCGTCCTGCTCCATGCTGGTCAGCTTGGATTGCTATAATAAACAGCTCGTAAAAGAGATGTATCAAGAGGCCACCAATGCAGACTTGAAAGCTGCACTGAAAGACTGTATCACCATCATGGACAGTGACCCGGTAGAGCTTTACCTCGCGGAGCTATCGAAATTGGGAAAAAAGACGGTTAAAGTGATGGTTCAGCAAGGCTTGGACGCAGGTTGGAAAGTGACAAAGGCAGCGGCGGCAAAAGTGAACCCGTATGTGGCTTGGATATGGATCTCTTATAACGGGTCGAAGGCACTCTGTAATGCTCTGTTCAATACGGATAAGATTTCTGAGAACTATTGCAAAATGGAGGTGCTGTTGCAGGTGGAGAAAGTGTTGCTTGCGGTGTATAAGGACGCGAAAAGCGCTTGTGAGGCAGAGTTGAATCACGATCATGCGGAACTGCTCATTCATGCGTATCGTCTGCTCTATAACTGCTTTGACGTGGACTGTCAATATGCGCTGAATTTCGTGAACGCTGTTGATAAAGCCGTAGCTTCGAGGATTGCCCGTGCGCTGAAGAGAAAGGACCGAGAAGCGCTGAAGGCACAGATCGCGGATATTCGTCAGAACACCGAGCAAACATATTGGAGCCGCAATAATGCATGGATCGAGGAACTGTCATCGACACACCCTGAGGAATATCCCAAGTATCAGAATTGGGAGCGATACCAATTGGCTGCTGTTCAGATCACCATTTCCCCGGCGAAGAGCACTTACACAGGGAAGAAGTTGGAGCCTAAAGTCAGCGTGTTAGATAACCTTGTGAAAAAGAACACGAAACTGAAGGAAGGGGAAGACTATGCCATCTCCTACGATAATAATAAAAATGTAGGGACAGCGACGGTAACTGTAGTGGGGAACAGTATCTACTATGGAGAAGTCACCAAAACCTTCGACATCATCCCCAAAGGCGTCTCCTCTGTCACCGTCTCCAACCAAAAGGGCAAGAAGTTGAAGGTGTCCTGGAAACCCAATAAATCTGTCAACGGCTATGAAATCCAGTATGCATTGGATAAGAACTATCAAAAGGCCAAAAAGACCACGGTGAAGAAGGCAAAGGAGACAGGCAAGGTCATCGGCGGGCTGAAAAAGAACAAGAAATACTTCGTCCGCGTCCGCACCTACCAAAAAGCCAGCGGCAAGAACTACTACTCCAACTGGAGCAAAACAAAAACCGTCACCATCAAAAAATAAAACAACCGCCCAAAACAGAAGGCAGAGCCTTTCGGCTCTGCCTTTTCGCTCGATTGAACAAGAAAAAGTGGGGGATGCGGCAAAAATACAGGGAATCTTTCTCAATTTTGTGTTTCACATTCGCTACCATTTGTGTTATAATTCAATCTGAATGAGTACATCCGCAACGGATTTAAGAAAGGAATCGATAAAGCATGGGAATGATGAGAAAACTTCTCGGAACCAACTCCAAGCGGGAAGTCAAAAAGATTACCCCCATTGTAGATAAAATTGAGGCACTGTCCGACGAATACAAAGCCCTCACTGATGAACAGCTCCGTGCCAAGACCGACGAGTTCAAGGCACGCCTGGCCGCCGGCGCCACCCTGGACGACATCCTCCCCGAAGCCTTCGCCACCTGTCGGGAAGCGGCAGATCGTGTCCTGGGCCTCCGTCCCTATCGCGTCCAGCTCATCGGCGGCATCATCCTCCATCAGGGCCGTATCGCCGAAATGAAGACCGGCGAAGGCAAGACCCTGGTGGCCACCCTGCCCGCCTACCTCAACGCCCTCACCGGCGAAGGCATCCACATCGTCACTGTCAACGACTACCTGGCCAAGCGTGACTCCGAGTGGATGGGCAAGGTCTACCGGTTCCTGGGTCTGTCCGTCGGTCTGATCGTCCACGGCCTGACCAAGGCAGAGCGCAAGGCCGCTTATGACGCCGACATCACCTACGGCACCAACAACGAGATCGGTTTCGACTACCTCCGTGACAACATGGCCGTCTATGATCGGGACACCGTTCAGCGCAACCTGACCTTTGCCATCGTGGACGAAGTGGACTCCATCCTCATCGACGAAGCCCGTACCCCGTTGATTATCTCCGGCCGTGGCGAAGAATCCACCAAACTGTATCAGATGGCCGACCAGTTCGCAAAAGACTTGGATTGTTATGTGGTCGCCGAGACCGATGACAAGGAATTTGACGAGGACGTAGAGCAGAACTACGACTACATCGTGGAAGAAAAGCGCAAGACTGCCACCCTGACTGCCCGCGGCATCGCCAAGGCGGAAAAGTTCTTCCACCTGGACAACCTGGCTGACGAGGAAAACACCACCATCAACCACCACATCAACCAGGCCATTCGTGCCCGCGGCGTCATGAAGAAGGACATCGACTATGTGGTCAAGGATAACCAGGTGGTCATCGTGGACGAGTTCACGGGTCGTCTCATGTTCGGCCGCCGCTATAACGAGGGCCTGCACCAGGCCATCGAAGCCAAGGAGAGCCTGAAGGTGGCCAACGAATCCAAGACTCTGGCTACCATCACTTTCCAGAACTTCTTCCGCCTCTATGACAAGCTCTCCGGCATGACCGGTACCGCTATGACCGAGGAGGACGAATTCAGCTCCATCTACGATCTGGACATCGTGGAGATCCCCACCAACAAGCCCGTCGTCCGTGTGGATTACCCCGATGTGGTCTACAAGACCGAGGCCGGCAAGTATCGCGCCATCGTCAAACAGATCGAGGAGTGCCACGAGAAGGGTCAGCCCGTCCTGGTGGGCACCGTCTCCATCGAAAAGTCCGAGCGCATCTCCCGTATGCTTCGGGATAAGGGCATTCCCCACAATGTGCTCAATGCCAAGAACCACGAGAAGGAAGCGGAGATCATCGCACAGGCCGGTAAGCTGGGCGCCGTCACTGTAGCTACCAACATGGCAGGCCGTGGTACCGACATCGTCCTGGGCGGCAACGCCGAGTACATGGCCAAGGCTGACCTGCGCCGTGCCGGATTCAACGGGGAAGTCATCTCCGAAGCCACCGGCTACGCCGAGAGCAACAACCCCGATGTCCTGGAAGCACGCCGTCAGTTTGCAGAGAACCAGGCTCGTTATAAAGAAGAAATCAAGATCGAGGCGGAAAAGGTTCGCAAGGCCGGCGGCCTGTTCATCCTGGGCACCGAGCGCCATGAAGCCCGCCGTATCGACAACCAGCTCCGTGGCCGTTCCGGCCGTCAGGGCGACCCCGGCGCCAGCCGCTTCTTCCTGTCCCTGGAGGACGACATCCTGCGTCTGTTCGGCAGCGACCGCATCGCCAAGCTCATGGACACCATGAAGATCGATGAGGACACGCCCATTGACGCCAAGATGCTCTCCAGCGCCATTGAAAACGCCCAGAAGAAGGTGGAATCCCGTAACTTCCAGGCTCGTAAGGACGTTCTGGATTACGATGATGTCATGAACACCCAGCGTGAGGTCATCTACGGCGAACGCCGTAAGGTGCTCTCTGGCGAGAACATGAAGGAAGTCATCCTGGGCATGGTGGACAGCGTCATCGAACGTGCCCTCCACGGCGCCGCCGGCGAGCGTCAGCACTTGACCAACGCCGAATTCCAGGACGCTGTGTCTGAGTTCCGCAACGTATTTTTGACCTCGGAGGAGCTGATCTTCACGGATGAGGAGCTGGCCAGCAAGTCCATTGATGACCTGATCGCTCTGGTCAAGGAACGTGCCATCGACATCTACAACAAGAAGGAAGCCATCCTGGGCGAGCCGCTGATGCGGGAACTGGAACGTGTCATGCTGCTGCGCGTGGTGGACGAATATTGGATGGAACACATCGATGCCATGGACGACCTGAAGCAGGGCATCCGCCTGCGTGCCTATGGCCAGGAAGACCCTGTCGTAGCCTATAAGCGCCAGAGCTTCGATATGTTCGACCAGATGACCCTGGCCATCCAGGATGAGACCGTTCGTCGGGTGTATATCGCTCAGGTACGCCGCAACCGGCTGGAGCGCCGCCCTGTGGCACAGGCACTTCGGGAGTCCAGAGAAGATCCGGCCATGGCAGCCGCTCAGCAGACCACCGGCAAGGTGGATCGTGTGGCTGAGAACGAGGCGGAAAAGCCCAAGCGTATGCCCATCGTCAAGGGCAAGAAGATCGGCCGCAACGAGCCTTGCCCCTGCGGTTCCGGCCTGAAGTTCAAAAACTGCCACGGCAAGAACGGCGCCACCACCTATACGCCGGACGAAGAAGAAAACTAAATGAATGACCAGCATTTTCAGACGAATCGGGAGGAGAACGGCCTGGTGTGGTTCTCCGCCCCTCGTCTCAATGCCAACGGCGGCGCAGTCCACGGCTTTTCCAGCCGCTTGGGCGGCGTCAGCCGAGGGTATCTGACCTCCCTGAACCTGGGCACCAGCCGAGGTGACCAGATCGAACACGTTCGAGAGAATTTCCGGCGCTACGGGGAAGCGGTGGGCTTTGACAGCACCAAGACGGTTTTCTCCCAGCAGGTGCATCGGGACGATGTACGGGTAGTCACCGAAGGGGACTGCGGCAAGGGCTTGTACCGAGAGCGGGACTATGACAGTGCTGATGGCTTGGTTACCAACTGTCCAGGCGTCCCTCTGGCCATCTTTTCCGCCGACTGCATCCCCATTTTGTTCCATGATTCGGTACAACGAGTCGTGGCTGCTTGTCACGCCGGATGGCGGGGGACTGCCGCCGGCATTGTGGGCAAGACCGTGCAGGTGATGACGCAAACCTTCGGCTGTCAGCCCAAAGACATCCGCATGGCCATCGGCCCCGGTATCTCCCGCTGCTGCTTTGAGACCCACGAGGACGTGCCCCACGCCATGTGGGCGGTTCTGGGCAAGCAGGCTGACCCATTTATCGACCGGCTGTCGAGGGAGAAGTTTTTGGTAGACCTGAAGGGCATCAACGGCCTGTGGGGTCAGCTGGCAGGGGTGCCTGCCAACCAAATTGAGATCTCCGACCTCTGTACCGCCTGCCGCCAGGACTTGTTCTGGAGCCATCGGCACGTTGGTGAGGCCCGTGGGGTCATGTCAGCGGTCATCCAGCTGACGGAATGAGAACGGGAAGTGTGCGGACGGTGTTTTTCCATGAAAAACACCGTGTTTGTACCGTGATACGGGACGGGTCGCCGTCCCTGTGAGGTTTTTATGAACATTCGACGCATTTCAGCTCTGACAATCGCATTATCGTTACTCCTCTCACTGACCGCCTGCGGCGGACAGGGGGACAGCAGCCAAGGCTCGGCATCCGATGCCGCACCGGCTGCGTCCGACCAGAGCAGTGGGGGAGCTTCTGCGGCGCAGTCCTTTTCCCTGGGTTACTACAAGGGGGAAGGACTGCATCCCTATACCTGTAGCAATACCACCAACCAGAACCTGATGGGACTCATCTACGAACCTCTGTTCGCCATCGACCAGACCTTCGCCACCGAGCCATGCCTGGCCAAGAGCTGTACCATCCAGGTCACCTCTGCCTCCGGCTCTGAGGAGGAGAAGGACACGGAGGGGGATGCCAGTGAAACAGGCACAGAAGGGGATGAAACCGATCAAAAGGACGCATCCAAGGAAGAAAAAAAGAAGGAACAGCCCCGCAGCAAGATCGCAGGTAAGACCACCTGTACCATCCAGCTCCGAGACGATGTGACCTTCTCCGATGGCACATCCCTGTCGGCGGAGGATGTGGTGTATTCCCTGGAGCAGGCCAAGGAGAAAGGGAGCATCTATCGGGAACGGCTGTCTGATGTGACCAGCATCACCGCTTCCGGCAGCACCACTGTGGTCATCGAGATCAATGCGGCGGACGCCGCCTTTGACTCGCTGCTGGACATCCCCATCATCAGCCGCTCCGGCGGCAGCAACCCCATCGGAACTGGCCCCTACGTCCTCAACACCAAGAAGGGCAAGGCAGTGTCCATGACCCGCAATACAAATTGGTGGCAGGAGGGCACGCTGCCCGCCGATACCATCACCCTGTACGCCGCCGATGACAGCGACATGATGATCTTCGGCTTCGGCAGCGGCAGCATCAGCATGGTGAACACCGACTTGACCGGCACCAACGCTCTGAGCTACACCGGCGACTACAACGTGGTGGATTACCCCACCACCAGTATGCTCTATGTGGGCTGCAACACCCACTCTGGCCCCTGCCAGAACCAGTCCTTCCGACAGGCGCTGTACTATGTCTTTGATCGGGATACGTTGGCCACAAAAATGCTCTCCGGCCACGCAGAACCCACCGTACTGCCCGTATCTCCTAAGTCCAAGCTCTACGATGAGAAACTAGCGGAGACTTATGCCTGGTCAGAGGAGACGGCCAAGAAAAAGCTGGCGGATGGGCACTACTACAACCAGACTTTGAAGCTCATCGTCAACAAAGAGTCCGCCTTTAAGACTGCCTTTGCCGAGGAGATGAAGAAGGAGCTGGAGGCCATCGGCATCAAGGTGCAGGTGGAGGCGCTGGCTTGGGACGAGTTTGCCGATGCTTTGGATGAGCGCTCCTTTGACCTGTACCTGGGCGAGGTGAAGCTGAAATCCAACTTCGATTTGACCGCCGTCATCGGCTCCAACGGCAATCTGAATTACGGCGGCTATCAGGACAAAGACTTGGAAAAGCTGCTGACCAAGTTCCAAACCGCCGACAAAGCCAGCCGTGCCGCCGCAGCTAAGAATCTGTATAAAGCCGTGGCAGACGCCGCTGCGACCATCCCTTTGTGTTTTAAGAACCACTCGGTGCTCACCCATTGGAGCGCCAACGCATCCATTGCTCCCACCCAGCAAAATCTGTTTTATCATATCGCAGAATGGGATCTGAAACGGAACCAGACCCCGTGACTGCTCCAACATTTGTCAAACAACCGGTCGAGAGAGAAGGAGGAACCGTTGTTATGGAACAAGTATATCGCTGTTACGCAGAAAAGCGCACCGGATTCGACGTGGAAGCCGAGAAGGTGTGGCGTGAGCTGAAGGAACAGCTGGGCATCGCCAACCTGGAGGGCGTGCGCATCATCTGCCGTTACGACGTAGACCAGGTGGACAAAGAAGTGTACGAGATGGCCAAGACCACCGTATTTTCTGAGCCCATGGTGGATGATTTTTATGATGAGACCATGCCCCCCATCCAAGGCCCCCACGCCCTGCTCATCGTGGAAGCCCTCCCCGGCCAGTTTGACCAGCGGGCGGACTCCTGCGCCCAGTGCATCCAGCTGCTGGCTGGCTGCGACCGGCCTCTGGTGAAGGCCGCCACCGTCTACGTCCTCCTGGGCGACCTGTCCGATGAGGACTGCGAGAAGATCAGCCGTTACCTCATCAACCCGGTGGAAGCACGGGAAGCCACGGCAGAAAAGCCCAAAACCCTGGTGCAGGAGTACCACATCCCCACCGAAGTGGCTACTTTGGACGGCTTCATCAGCAAGAATCGGGATGAGCTGAAGGAAATGCTCTCCACCTACGGCCTGGCTATGGATCTGGACGACCTAACCTTCCTCCAGGGCTATTTCCGAGACACCGAGCATCGGGATCCCACCATCACCGAGCTGCGTGTGGTGGACACCTACTGGTCTGACCACTGCCGCCACACCACCTTCGGCACCCACATCGAGGGCGTCCAGGTGGAGGATCCCCAGGTGCAGGCCGCCTATGACCAGTACCTGGCAGAACGGGTGGAGGTCTACGGCCAGGAGAAGGCCGACCAGCGTCCCAAGACCCTCATGGACATCGGCACCAGCGGCACAAAGGTCATCAAAAAGCGGGGCGGCGTGAAGAACATCGACGAGTCCGAGGAGATCAACGCCTGCTCCATCCACATCCCCGTGGCCGTGGACGGTCAGGAGGAGGATTGGTTGCTCCAGTTCAAGAACGAGACTCACAACCACCCCACCGAGATCGAACCCTTCGGCGGCGCTGCCACCTGCGTAGGCGGTGCCATCCGTGACCCCCTGGCCGGTCGTGCCTACGTCTACCAGGCCATGCGTATCACCGGCTGTGGCGACCCCAGAACTCCCATGAGCGAGACCATCAAGGGTCGTCTGCCCCAGCGCAAATTGGCCACCACTGCCGCCGCAGGCTATTCCTCCTACGGCAACCAGATCGGCCTGGCCACCGGCGTGGTGCAGGAGTATTATCACCCCGGCTATGTGGCCAAGCACATGGAGCTGGGTGCGGTCGTAGGTGCGGTGCCCTCCGCCGCTGTGGTGCGGGAAGAACCGGCACCTGGCGACATTGTCATCCTGCTGGGCGGCCGCACCGGCCGTGACGGTATCGGCGGCGCCACCGGCTCCTCCAAGAGCCACAACCTGTCCTCCCTGGTCACCATGGCCGCCGAGGTGCAGAAGGGCAACGCCCCCGAAGAACGCAAGATCCAGCGGCTGTTCCGCAACGGCGACGTGACCCGCATGATCAAGCGCTGCAACGACTTCGGCGCAGGCGGCGTCTCCGTCTCCATCGGCGAGCTGGCCGACGGCATCTCTATTGACCTGAACGCCGTGCGCAAGAAGTACGAGGGCCTGGACGGCACCGAATTGGCCATCTCCGAATCTCAGGAGAGAATGTCCGTGGTGGTAGCACCGGAGGACGCAGAGGCATTCATCGCCGCTGCCACCGCCGAGAACCTGGAAGCCTACCAGGTGGCCGTGGTCACCGAGTCCCCCCGTATGGTCATGACTTGGAACGGCAAGGTTATCGCTGACCTGTCCCGCGCCTTCCTGAACACCAACGGCACCGTCAAGCGCACCGACGTCTATGTGCCCCAGCTGCCCGGCAAGGCAGAGGTGGGGGACACCTCCGACGTGGCAGGCCGCTTTGACGCCATCGTGAAAAATCCCAACCTGGCCTCCCAGCGCGGACTGGGCGAACGCTTCGACGCTTCCATCGGCGCAGGCTCCATCCTGTTCCCCTACGGCGGCAAGAAACAGCTTACCCCAGCACAGGCTATGGTCGGTTTGATTCCGGTCGGCCCCGGCCGCAAGACCGACACCTGCTCCATCATGGCAGCGGGCTTCGACCCCTACCGCATGGAACGCAACCCCTTCACCGGCGCACGCAGCTCGGTCATCGAGTCAGTTGCTAAGGTGGTCGCCGCCGGCGGCGATGCCTCCAAGGTTTATCTCTCCCTCCAGGAGTATTTTGAACGGCTCCGAGACGAACCCGCCCGTTGGGGCAAGCCCTTTGCCGCCCTGCTGGGTGCATACCAGGCGCAGATCGGCCTGGGCGTAGCCGCCATCGGCGGCAAGGACTCCATGTCTGGCTCCTTCCTGGATCTGGACGTGCCGCCCACCCTGGTCTCTTTCGCCATCGCTCCGGGACAGACCGGCGATGTCATCTCCCCTGAATTCAAGGCCGCAGGCCACCCGGTCTACCTGTTCCAGGCACCGGACGGGGACTATGAAGCCCTGAAGGCAACCTGGGCACAGTTCCACCAGCTGGTCAAGGCCGGTAAAGTGGCTGCCGCTTGGGCGGTCACCGTGGGAGGCGTGGCAGAGGCTGTCATGAAGATGTCCTTCGGCAACGGCGTGGGCTTTGCTGGCAGCGCTGACCTGTCCGGTGACCTGCTCTTCGGCGACCTGTGCGGCTGCATCGTGGCCGAGCTGACCGAGGACACCGACGGGGCATTGAAGATTGGCGCCACCACCGCTGACGGCAAGCTCACCGTAGCAGGTGCCGCCCTGTCCGTGGCCGACCTGGCCGAGAAGTGGGAAGCCACCCTGGAAGGGGTCTATCCCACCCACGCCAGCGAGAAGCCGGAAGAGATGCCCAACATGGACTACGACCGTCGCCTGCTCACCGTGGTCAAGAATCGGGTGGCCCGTCCCAAGGCGGTCATCCCCGTGTTCCCCGGCACCAACTGCGAGTACGACACCGCCAACGCCTGCATCCGTGCGGGCATCGACCCGGAGATTTTGGTCATCCGCAACCTGACCACCGACCTGCTCAACCAGTCCGCCCAGGCCCTGGAGCAGGCCATCAGCCAGGCGCAGATGATCGTCCTCCCCGGTGGCTTCTCCGGCGGCGACGAGCCGGAAGGCTCGGGCAAGTTCATCGCCTCCTTCTTCCGCAACCCCAGAATCAAAGACGCCGTCCACGAGATGCTCAAACAGCGGGATGGCCTGATGCTGGGCATCTGCAACGGCTTCCAGGCGCTCATCAAGCTGGGTCTGGTGCCCTATGGCGAGATTCGGGACATGGACGACAGCTGTCCCACCCTGACCTTCAACCTCATTGGCCGCCACCAGAGCCGTTACTGTGACATCCGTGTGGCTTCCGTCCTCTCTCCCTGGATGCTGAAAGCCCAGGTGGGCGACATCTACACCGTTCCCATCTCCCACGGCGAGGGCCGCTTCGTAGCGCCGCAGGCCATCCTGGACGAGATGATCCAAAACGGGCAGATCGCCACCCAGTATGTGGACGCCAACGGCGTGCCCAGTATGGACATCGCTGCCAACCCCAATGGTTCCATCTATGCCATCGAGGGCATCTTCAGTCCGGATGGCCGCATCTTCGGCAAGATGGGACATACCGAACGGTGGAATCCGGGCGTTGCTAAGAACATCCCTGGTGAGAAGCTCATGCCGCTGTTCGAGTCCGGCGCAGAATATTTCAGATAAGCCGACTGACCTCGGATACCGCTTTGGTATCCGAGGTTTTTGTAGAAATAGGCCAGTTTCGGATGGAAAGGAGCGGACATTTTACACGAAAAAACCAAAATGCGCTTTTTTTTGGGCAGGGGGTTGTAATTTCCGTTCACTTTGCTATAATACTTTTATACTTTCACTCATTGAGGTGCGATATGATTAAAGTGATCCGCACAACTGAATCCTACTCCTTTATTGGCAGCTGGAACCGCTTTATGGTCTCCGGCTATTTTGCGTGGGGAAAACAGGACAGTCAGTGAGATGAGAGCAACACCCTCGGCATCAAAAACAGGGGGAGTATCATAAGGGATGATCGCAAAGCTCATTGACCGTCAAGGCAATGGGCTTTGTTTTTTTGACAAAAAGGAGGAGCACTTATGGTCGTCATTATGAAACCGGGTACCAGTCAGAACGAGATTCGGAAGCTGGCAGCAAAATTTGAAGCGGAAAACCTGAAGGTCGGCATCACCAACGGTGTCGGCTGTAGTATCCTGGGTCTGGTGGGCGATACCGCCCACATCGACATCGACAAGATCCTGCTCAACGAGTATGTGGAACGAGTCATGCGGGTGTCCGAGCCGTATAAAAAGGCCAACCGTAAGTTCCATCCGGAAGATACCATCGTGGACGTCAACGGCGTCAAGGTGGGCGGCGGCAACTTCGCCGTCATGGCTGGCCCCTGCTCCGTGGAGAGCGAGGCGCAGATCGTAGAGGTGGCCAAAGCCGTCCAAAGCTCCGGCGCGGCGATGCTCCGAGGCGGTGCATTCAAACCCCGCACTTCTCCCTACTCCTTCCAAGGTATGGGCGTCCAAGGTCTGAAGCTGCTGCTGGAGGCCAAAGCCGAGACGGGTCTGCCTATCGTCACTGAGCTGATGAGCCCCAAATACTGCGAACTGTTCGAGGAGAAAGTGGATCTGGTGCAGATCGGCGCCCGAAATATGCAGAACTTTGACCTGCTGAAGGAAGTGGGCAAGATGTCCAAACCCGTCCTGCTCAAGCGCGGCCTGTCCAGCACCTATGAGGAGTGGATCATGTCCGCCGAGTATATCATGAGCGAGGGCAACCAGAACGTCATCCTCTGTGAACGAGGCATCCGCACTTTTGAAAACTACACCCGCAACACCTTGGATGTCTCCGCTATCCCCGCCATCAAGCGTATGAGCCACTTGCCCATCGTGGTAGACCCCTCCCACGCCGGTGGCTACAGCTGGCTGGTGGAACCTCTGGCTCTGGCTGCCATCGCCGCCGGTGCCGACGGTCTCATCATCGAAGTCCATAACAATCCGGCCAAGGCGCTCTGTGACGGCCAGCAGTCATTGACGCCCATTCAGTTCGATGAGCTGATGGAAAAGGCGCAGAAAATGACCGCTATGCTGGGCAAGCAGATCGTAAAATAAGCATCGGACGAGAGAAGGAGACAACGGAATGGAACAGTTGACGGTAGCTTTACCGGAACGGGCGTATGACATTGTCATTGAACGGGGTCTGCTCCAGCAGGTAGGGCAGCAGTGTAAGGAAGTGCTGAAACCAGGCTGTCGGGTGGCTGTGGTCACGGACGGCAATGTGGCCATCCAATATGGTTCCCTGGTGCAGGCGTCCCTGACCCAGGCGGGCTTTACGGCCAAGATCTTCCTGGTGCCGGCAGGGGAACGCTCCAAAAGTCCGGAGGTGCTCACCTGGCTCTGGGAGGAGCTGTTGGGCTTCGGCCTGACCCGCAGCGATGCGGTAGCCGCCCTGGGGGGCGGCATGGTGGGCGACTTGGCGGGCTTTGCAGCTGCCACGGTGCTGCGGGGAGTGGATTTCATCCAGATCCCCACCACCCTTTTGGCGCAGGTGGACTCCTCAGTAGGCGGCAAGGTGGCCGTCGACCTGAAGGCGGGCAAGAACCTGGCCGGCGCCTTCTGGCAGCCCAAGCGGGTCATCATAGATCCGGACGTGCTGGACAGCCTGCCAGAGGAAGCCTTTGCCGATGGCATGGCAGAGGTGATCAAGTACGGCTGTATTGCAGATCGGGCGTTCTTCCACCTGCTCTACCACTGTGCCGATCGGGCTGCGGTGATGGCGCAGATCGAAGAAGTCCTCCACACCTGCTGCGCCATCAAGGCTGCCATCGTGGTCAAGGACGAGCGGGACACCGGCTTGCGGATGCTCCTGAACTTCGGCCATACCCTGGGGCACGCTTACGAAAAGGCCGGCAACTACGAGACTTATACCCATGGCCAAGCCGTGGCCGCCGGTATGTGTCGGGCGGCTGAGCTGGGCGTCCGGCTGGGGATGACCCCTGGGGAGCTGCCCCTGCTGCTCAAGACTGTGGTGCGGAACTTCGGCCTGCCCGACCGCATCCCCTGTACCATGGAGGATTATCAGAGCGCCATCGGCCTGGATAAGAAGGGCAGCGGCAGTAGGATCAGCGTCATCCTGCTCACCGAGCTGGGGCAGGCGCAGGCCGTCCCCATGGAAAAAGCACAACTGTTCCAGTTGATTGACGAGATCGAAAAGGAGTCCCTATGAAGGTTACCATCACGCCGAGAAAACTCAGCGGAACCATCCAGGTGCCCCCCTCCAAGAGCCAGGCTCACCGACTCATCATCGGCGCCGCCCTGGCCAACGGCACCAGCCACATCCACAACCTAGCCCACTCCCAGGATATCTGCGCCACTTTGGAGTGCATGACCCAGCTGGGCGCTATCGAGTCCCAGGGCGGCGCAGTAGTGACCGGCATCGGCCGCAGCAGACCCAGCACCGGCATCCTCCCAGTGCTGGATTGCGGCGAGTCCGGCTCCACCATCCGCTTCCTCATGCCGGTGGCGCTGGCCGTGGCCAGCGGCGGCGTGTTCCGAGGGCGGGGACGGCTGATGGAACGGCCTTACAAGCCCTATGAGGACATCTTCACCCGTCAGAACATCACTTTCACACGACAGCCAGGGCAGATCACCCTCTCCGGCACCCTGAAGCCGGGACGGTTTGAACTGCCGGGGGACGTCTCCTCCCAGTTCATCACCGGGCTGCTCTACGCGCTGCCGCTGTTGGAAGGGGATTCGGAACTGGTTCTGACCACCCCTCTGGAGTCCAGGGGGTACGTGGAGCTGACCTTGGAGGCGCTGGCGCAATTCGGCATCGTCGCCCACCCCACCGAGACCGGCTGGAAGGTGCCTGGCAACCAGGTAGGGCACCCGGCGGACGTGACCGTGGAGGGGGATTACTCCCAGGCGTCCAATTACATCGTCGCCGCCAGCATGGGCAACCCGCTGACCGTCACCGGCCTGAGCACATCCTCTGCCCAGGGCGACCGGATCATCTGCGACTACGCCCGCCAGCTGGACGGCACCGGCACCGTGACCCTCAGCGTCCGCCAGTGTCCGGACTTGGTACCGGCGTTGGCCGTGCGGGCAGCCCTGCGGGCAGGGGAGACCACCCACATTGTGGACGCCGCCCGCCTGCGCCTGAAGGAGAGCGACCGCCTGGAAGCGGTCACCGCAGAGCTGAACAAGCTGGGCGCCCAGGTGGAGCAGACTCCCGACGCCCTCATCATCCACGGCGTGAGCCGCCTTCACGGCGGCACCTGTGACAGCCACGGAGATCATCGCATCGCCATGATGCTGGCCGTTGCGGCTACCTGTGCCGACGGCGTGGTGGAAGTGACCGGCGCGGAGAGCGTGGCCAAGTCTTATCCCAACTTCTGGGAGGACTACGAACAGCTGGGCGGCACCATTGTCAGAACGGAGTGAGTGACCATGAGATATAGTATTTTCGGCGAGTCCCACGGCCCTGCCATCGGCGTCGTGCTGGAGCAGGTGCCCCCTGGGCTGGTTTTGGATAGGGAGGCTATTTCCAAGGAAATGGCCCGCCGGGCGCCGGGGAAGAGCCCCCTGTCCACCGCCCGGAAGGAGGCGGACATCCCAGAGATCTTATCTGGTGTCTTTGAGGGAAAAACAACCGGCACCCCCCTCTGTGCCATCATCTACAACAGCGACCACCACTCCAAGGACTACGCCAAGACCCGTTTCCTGGCTCGACCCAGCCACGGGGACTACACCGGTTCCGTCCGCTACCAGGGCTGCAACGACTACCGTGGCGGCGGCCACTTCTCCGGTCGCCTGACCGCTCCGCTGGTGTTCGCCGGTGCCGTGGCCAAGCAGCTGCTGGCGCAGCAGGGTATCACCGTGGGCGCCCATATCAGCCAGATTGGTGCTGTAAAGGACACTTCCTTTGCAGCCACTGAGCTGACCCCGACCCTGTTCCAGACCCTAGCCGAAAAAGCCTTCCCCACCGTTGACGACCAGGCGGGAGAGGCCATGCAGGCGGAGATTTTGCAGGCGCGGGAGGAGCTGGACTCCATCGGCGGCGCCATCCAGTGCGCTGTCCTGGGCCTGCCCGTGGGGGTAGGTTCCCCGGATTTGGGCTGCAACGTGGAGGGGGTGCTGGCGCAGCATCTGTTCGCCGTACCCGCTGTAAAGGGGATTTCCTTTGGTGCCGGTTTCGACTTCGCATCCATGCGAGGCAGCCAGGCCAACGACCCCTTCTACATGGACGGCGGCCAGGTCAAGACCCGCACCAACCACAGCGGCGGCGTCAACGGCGGCATCAGCAACGGGATGCCCGTCCTGTTCCAGGTGGCCATCCGGCCTACGCCGTCCATTGGACAGGAACAGAACACCATCAACTTCTCCACCATGGAGGACGCTAAGCTGACCATCCAAGGCCGTCACGACCCCTGCATCGTCCACCGGGCGGTGCCGGTCATCGAGGCGGCGGCAGCGTTGGCGATTTGTGAACTGTTGGGAATTTGAACATGGGGGAGAAGAGCATGAGTAAACTGGAGGAACTGCGCCAGAGCATCGACCAGATCGACCGGGAGCTGGTGCGCCTGTTCGAGCAGCGCATGGCGGTGACCCGGGAAGTCGGCGAGTACAAACAGCAGGTGGGTCTGCCCGTCCTGGACGCCGCCCGGGAACGAGAGGTGCTGGCGAAAAAGATCAACCTCATCTCCAACCCGGACTTGCAGGCGGATGTGGTGCAGCTGTATGAGAACATCATGGCCATCAGCCGCCGCCAGCAGCGGAGCCTGGTGATGGAGGGACAGGAGAACCCGTATCTGACCAAGATTTTGGGCGATATCGCCCGGGCGGAAGCTCCCATCGAGCACCCCCGTGTGGTCTACCAGGGGGAACCGGGGGCGTACAGCGAGATGGCCGCCGTGGACTTCTTCGGTGAGGACATCCACGCGGTGGGGCTGGAACAGTTCGAGGACGTGTTCCTAGCCTTGAAAGAGGGTCGTGCCGATTACGGCGTGGTGCCCATCGAGAACAGCTCCACCGGTGCAATCCGGCAAATTTACGACCTGATGACCCAGCACGACTGCTTTGTGGTGGGCGAGACCACCGTGGCCATCCAGCACTGCCTGATGGCGCTGCCTGGGGTGAAGCTGGAGGACATCCAGACGGTGTACTCTCACGAGCAGGGGCTGTTCCAGTGCGAGCAGTATTTGAACAAGCATTCGGACTGGAACCGAGTGCCCCAGGCGGACACGGCGGGCAGCGCCAACATGGTGGCCAAGAGCGGCGACCGCACCAAGGCGGCCATTTGCAGCAAGCGTTCCGCCGACATCTACGGACTGGAGATCCTGGCGGAGGCCATCAACAGCAACGCCAACAACACCACCCGCTTCGTGGTCATCTCCACCCGCTTGGAGCTGCGGCCTGACCGAGATAAGGTCAGCACCTGCTTCTGCGTGCCCCACCAGAGCGGTTCCCTGCACGAGATCTTGACTATCTTCGCCGTCCACGGCCTGAACATGGTGCGCCTGGAGTCCCGTCCCATCCAGGGACGGAGCTGGGAGTATATGTTCTTCCTGGAATTCTCCGGCGACATCACCGCCCCTGGCATGGAGGGGGTGTTCCGAGAGCTGACCCAGTCTGCCGACCACTTTCGGGTGCTGGGCAACTTCGTCTCCAACCTGCACTGACCTTGGAAAGAGAGGATACCCATGAAATTTTTGGTACTCAACGGCCCCAACCTGAACCTGTTGGGACAGCGGGAACCGGGCATCTACGGGGAGCAGACCTACGATGGCCTGTGCCGCCAGCTCACCGCCTTTGCCGAAGCCCACGGCAGCACGGTGGACTTTGTCCAGTCCAATTACGAGGGTGCGCTCATTGATGCCATCCACGGCGCACCCGGCAAGTATGACGCCATGGTTATGAACCCCGGCGCCTTCACCCACTACAGCATTGCCCTCCTAGACGCCCTCAAGGCGGTGGACGTGCCCTGTATCGAGGTGCATATCTCCAATATCCACCAGCGGGAGGAGTTCCGCCACCACTCCGTGACGGCGGCAGCCTGCGTGGGGCAGATCTGCGGGCTGGGCTTTTATGGATACCACGCCGCTATGGCCTATTTCCTGACCCAGGACGCCAACTGAAACCGGAACCAAACACGCATCTTCTTCGGAAGATGCGTGTTTATGTATCTGTGTGGCGGGGAGCGATCGGACAAGACAAAATGCCCAAAAACAAAGAGAAAAAGCAAGAGAAAAGAGACAAATGTTACAGCAAAAAATGGTTGAAGCGACTCGCAAAATAGGGTATTATTATAATGTTGTTAACACAGCGTGAACAAGATGTTACACTGTGGATGCAAATTACAAATATTGGAGGAAAAGAAAAATGCACAAGAAACTGCTTGCCATGATCCTGGCTTGTGCTATGGTCATCGGCCTGGCTTCCTGCGGTAAGTCCGTGGACAACGCCGGAAGCGCTACTTCTACGCCTGCTGCCAGCACCGCAGCAGAACCCGCTGCAGACGGCGCTATGAAGGTCGGCTTCGTCTACATCGGCGATGACAGCGAAGCATACACCGCCAACTTCATCGCTGCGGAAAATGCCATCAAGGAAGAATATGGCGATAAGGTTCAGACCATCGCCAAGTACAACGTGGCGGAAGACGCTGTGGAAGATCCCCTGGTCGAGCTGTGCGAAGCTGGCTGCAAGGTCATCTTCACCACCAGCTTTGGTTACGGCGAAAAGGCCAAGGAGCTGGCCGCAAAGTATCCCGACATCCAGTTCTGCCAGGCAACCTGCGCAAACGCTGACAAGGATACTGCCAACTATCATACCTACATGGGCGCCATCTATCAGGGTCGTTACGTTGCCGGTATCGTTGCTGGCATGAAGATGAAGGAACTGATCGACGCTGGCACCATCACCGCTGACAAGGCACAGATCGGCTACGTTGCTGCTTATCCCTATGCCGAAGTCATTTCCGGTTATACTGCATTCCTGATGGGCGTCCGCTCCATCGTTCCCGAAGCAAAGATGGAAGTCAACTACACCAACTCCTGGGGCGACTATGACACCGAAAAGAGCATGGCTACCGCTATGATCGAGGACGGCTGCGTCATCATCTCCCAGCACTCCGATACGGAAGGCCCTGCTGAAGCTTGCGAAGACGCAACCAAGAAGGGCACCACCGTGTTCCATGTGGGCTACAACCAGAGCATGGTTGACATCGCTCCCGACAGCAGCCTGATCTCCAGCCGCCAGGACTATGCTCCCTATGAAGTGGGCGCAGTCAAGGCTGTTATGGACGGCACCGAACTGCCTGTTGACCAGTGGGCAGGCTTCGATGAAGGCTGGGTTGCTATGACCGAGCTGAACGAGAAGATCGCCGCTAAGGGCACTCAGGAAGCAATGGACGCTGCAATCAAGGACTTCAAGGATGGCAAGCTGACTGCTAAGGACATTTACAAGGGCGATTACAAGGGCACCAACCCCTTCGATAAGAACGACACCATCGATCTGACCGAAGGCTTTGCTGAAAACAGCACCCAGTCCGCACCTACCTTCGCATATGTGCTGGATGACGTCATCACTGTTCTGAGCACCAACTAATTCGGCCTCAGTCAGACGCTCTGACAAAGAGAATACCATGGGCGGAGCCGGTCTATCCGGCTCCGCCTGAACTGGTTTATCCGCGGATTGCTGAAACGTACTGCCGAATCCATTGGCGGCAGGTTTCAGCAATAAAAGATACCAAAAAGTGAGCTATCACCGGCGAATAGAGAGAGAAGGTAAATAAAAAGTATGGAACGAGACATTGCGATCCGGCTAGAGGACATCACCAAGGTGTTCGGCGAGACCGTAGCAAATTCCCATGTGAGCATGGACGTGTACCGCGGCGAGATCCTCTCCCTGCTGGGCGAGAACGGCAGCGGCAAGACCACCCTCATGAACATGATCTCCGGCATCTACTTCCCCGACGGCGGAACCATCTACGTCAACGGCCAGGAGGTCATGATCCGCTCCCCCAAGGACGCCTTTGACCTGGGCATCGGCATGATCCACCAGCACTTCAAATTGGTGGACGTGCTCACCGCAGCGGAGAACGTGGCGCTGGGTCTGAAGGAGCCGGGGCGGTACGACATCAAGAAGGTGGCCGCCAAGGTCAAGGCCATCGGTGACAAGTACGGCTTCCACATCGACCCCAACAAGAAGATCTATGAAATGTCCGTGTCGGAAAAACAGACCGTAGAGATCATTAAGGTGCTCTACCGGGGCGCTGACATCCTGATCCTGGACGAGCCCACCGCCGTCCTCACCCCCCAGGAGACCGACCGACTCTTTGATGTCCTCCGCGCCATGCGCAATGACGATAAAGCTATCATCATCATCACCCACAAGCTCCAGGAGGTACTGGCCATCTCCGACCGAGTCACCGTCCTGCGCAAGGGCGAGTACATCGGCACCGTCCCCACCAGCGAAGCAACCCCTCAGTCCCTGACTGACATGATGGTGGGGCAGGCCACCAAACTGAACATCGAGCGTCCGGAGCCCAAGAACACCAAAAAGCTCCTGGAGGTCACCAATCTGTCCGTGGTGGATCGCAATAACGTGACCAAGCTCAAGGACGTGTCCTTTACCGCCTACGGCGGCGAGATCTTGGGTATCGCCGGCATCTCCGGCTGCGGCCAGAAGGAGCTGATGGAAGCCATTGCCGGCCTCCAGCCTGTCACCCAGGGCAGCGTTCTCTACTATGAAGCGGACGGCACCCCCGAAGAACTGATTGGCAAAAGCCCGATGAAGATCCAAGAGATGGGCGTCCACCTGTCCTTCGTCCCGGAGGACCGCCTGGGCATGGGGCTGGTGGCCAACATGGGCATGACCGGCAACATGATGCTCCGCTCCTTCAAAAAGGGCAAGTTCGGCTTCTCCGACCGGAAGGCTCCGGCGGAGCTGGCGGAGCGCATCAAGGAAGATCTGGAAGTGGTCACCACGGACATTATGATGCCTGTCCGGCAGATGTCCGGCGGCAACGTCCAGAAGGTGCTAGTGGGGCGTGAGATCTGTGCTGATCCCAGAGTGCTGCTTACCGCTTACGCCGTTCGTGGCCTGGACATCAACACCTCCCACACCATCTATCGCCTGCTCAACGAGCAGAAGGCCAAGGGCGTCGCCGTCATCTATGTGGGCGAGGACTTGGACGTGCTGCTGGAGCTGTGCGACCGCATTTTGGTACTGTGCGGCGGTGAGATTTCCGGTATCGTAGACGGCAGAACCACCACCAAAGAGGAAGTAGGTCTGCTGATGACCAAAAAAGGAGAGGGGGAAGGTATCTGATGGCAAGCGGAAAGAAAACACAGGAAAAGAAAGAGCCCCTGGTGCGTCTGGCACAGCGGCAGGGGATGAGCACCCGAAAGAAGTGGATCATCCGCATCCTTTCCATCATCGTGGCGCTGATTTTAGGCGCATTCATCTTCATGACTTTGGGCTACAGTCCCTTCTCCGTCTATGGTTCCATGATCAACGGCAGTTTGGGCGGCAAGCTGGCCATCCAGCAGACCATCAAGATTGCCATCCCCCTGTTGGGCGCATCCTTGGCCATTGCGCCCGCCTTTAAGATGAAGTTCTGGAACATCGGTGTAGAAGGTCAGATCACCATGGGTGGCATCTTTGCCACCTTCTTCGCCCTGAACTTTGCAGAGACCTGGCCCTCCTGGCTGCTCATCCTGGTCATGTGCGTGGCTGGCGCCATCGGCGGCGCCCTGTGGGGACTCATTCCCGCCGTGTTCCGTGCCAAGTGGGGCACCAACGAAACGCTGTTCACCCTGATGATGAACTACATCGCCATCGGCATCGTCAAATACCTCCAGGGCGGCCCCTGGGAAAAGCGCCCCCGGGGCACCCAGCTCATCGGCCTGTTCAAGAGCGGCGCCAGAATGCCCAACGTGTGGAATATCACCATCGGTGTATTCCTCATTATCCTGTTGGTGTTTTTCATGTTCTGTTACCTGAAATATACCAAGCACGGCTTTGAGATCGCCGTGGTGGGCGAGAGTGAACCCACCGCCCGTTATGCTGGCATCGACGTGGCCAAGGTCATCGTCCGCACCATGGCCGTCTCCGGCGCCATCGCCGGTATCGTGGGCTTTATCCTGGTCTCCGGCATCAAGTACACCCTGTCCGACTCTGTTGCCGGCGGCGTGGGCTTCACCGGCATCACGGTGGCGTGGCTGGCACAGCTCAACGCCTTCGGTATGGTGCTCATCTCCTTCTTCCTGGCCATCCTGGAGAAGGGCGCCAGCACCATCAACACCGTCACCAACAACGCCATACCGGAATCCATGTCCGATATGCTCACCGGTATCATCCTGTTCTGTATGCTGGGCAGTGAGTTTTTCATTCGTTACCGGCTGATCTTCCGCGGCAGAAGCCAAGTCAAGAAGGAGGGGAAGTAACACATGGAAATTTGGAACGCCATCGTCAACTTTATCGTTGCTTCCGTCCTTATGGGCACCACCCTCATGTACGGTACCCTGGGCGAGATCCTGACGGAAAAATCCGGAAACCTGAACCTGGGCGTAGAGGGTCTGATCTACATGGGCGGCGCAGCTGGCCTCATCGCCCCCTACCTCTATGAGCAGGCGGCAGGGGAGGGCGCCAGCCCCATCATCGGCCTCATCTTGGCCATCCTGGCCGGCTTCCTGGCGGCCGCTTTCGGCAGCCTCATCTTCTCCTTCCTCACCATCACCCTCCGCGCCAACCAGAACGTCACTGGCCTGGCGCTGACCATCTTCGGCGTGGGTTTTGGCAAGTTTTTCGGCGAATACTATCGCGTCAAGGCAGGCGGCCGCCTGGTCATCAGCGCCGACCTGGATCACCTGTTCACCGCCAAGCTCTTTCCCGATTTCCTCTCCAACATCCCCATCATCGGCAAGCTGTTCTTCTCCTACAACTTCATGATCTACCTGAGCATTATCATCGCCATTGCCATGGCTTGGATGCTCAATCGGAGCAGAGTGGGACTGAACCTGCGCTCTGTGGGCGAAGACCCTGCCACGGCGGACGCCGCCGGCATCAACGTCATCCGATACAAGTACCTGTTCACCTGCATCGGCGGCGGCATCTGCGGCCTGGGCGGCCTGTACTTCACCATGGTCTCCGGCAGCGGCAACTGGGCGGCTGACGCCATGGACGGCAAGGGCTGGCTGGCGGTGGCGCTGGTCATCTTCGCCCTGTGGCGTCCCCTGCGTGCCATCTGGGGCTCCATCCTGTTCGGCGGACTGATGATCATGTATATGCGGGTGACGGTGTTCCCCATCCCCACGGAGATCTACAAGATTTTGCCCTATGTAGTGACCCTCATCGTCCTGGTTGTTCTGAGCATCCGCCAGCGTCGGGAAAATCAGCCTCCTGCATCCCTGGGCAACGCCTACTTCCGAGAAGAACGCTGAAAGCTCCAACCTCATACAACGACAAAAACGCAGGTCAAATTCGACCTGCGTTTTTTCGCAGCCAAACCTAAGACGGGGGCAAAAGCTGCCGATTTCAACCAGCCCAAGGCTTCTTCGTTCACGAGGGAGCTGTCGCCAAAAGGCGGTGGAGGGAGGCCGCTCCCAAGAACGGTAAAAAGCGTCACGCCGAACGAATCAGCGTGACGCTTTTGTACTTTTTGAGTGAGAATTTACTTGCTGAGACCCTCGGCCACGGCAACTGCCACCGCCACGGTAGCTCCGACCATAGGATTATTGCCCATACCCAGAAAGCCCATCATCTCTACATGAGCGGGGACGGAGGAGGAGCCTGCGAACTGGGCGTCAGAGTGCATCCGCCCCATGGTGTCGGTCATGCCGTAGGAAGCGGGGCCAGCGGCCATGTTATCCGGATGCAGGGTGCGGCCCGTGCCGCCGCCGGAGGCCACGGAGAAGTACTTCTTGCCCTGTTCGATGCATTCTTTTTTGTAGGTGCCAGCCACCGGATGCTGGAAGCGGGTGGGGTTGGTGGAGTTGCCGGTGATGGACACGTCCACGCCCTCGTGGTGCATGATGGCCACGCCTTCCCGCACGTCGTCTGCGCCGTAGCACTTGACGGCAGCTCGTTCTCCCTTGGAGTAGGGAGTCTCCTTGACCACATGGAGCGCACCGGTGTGGTAGTCGAACTTGGTCTGTACATAGGTGAAGCCGTTGATGCGGGAGATGATCTGCGCAGCGTCCTTGCCCAGGCCGTTCAGGATGACCCGCAGAGGCTCCTGACGAGCCTTGTTGGCGTTGCGGGCGATGCCGATGGCGCCTTCGGCGGCGGCGAAGGACTCGTGACCGGCCAGGAAGGCAAAGCACTTGGTCTCGTCCCGAAGCAGCATAGCGCCCAGGTTGCCGTGCCCCAGACCAACCTTCCGGTCGTCTGCTACGGAACCGGGGATGCAGAAGGCCTGGAGGCCGATGCCGATGGCGGCGGCGGCGTCTGCGGCGGTCTTGACGCCCTTCTTCACGGCGATGGCAGCGCCCATGGTGTAGGCCCAGCAGGCGTTCTCAAAGCAGATGGGCTGGATGCCCTTGACGATCTCATAGGGGTCAAAGCCCAGATCGTTGCAGATGGTGCGGCATTCCTCGATGGAACCGATGCCGTATTCGGCCAGAACGCCGTTGATTTTGTCGATACGTCTTTCGTAGCTTTCAAACAGTGCCATAGTCGCTCACCTTATTCCTTTCTCGGGTCGATGTACTGGGCAGCTTCTGCGAACTGGCCATAGGTGCCGGTGGCCTTCTCCATGGCTTCTGCGGGAGCGGTGCCGTTCTTGATCATGTCCATCATCTTGCCGAGGTGGATGAATTCATAACCGATGATCTCCCGATCCTCATTCAGCGCCAGACGGGTCACATAGCCCTCAGCCAGCTCCAGATAACGGGGCCCCTTCTCCTTGGTGGCGAACATGGTGCCCACCTGGCTGCGCAGACCCTTGCCCAGATCCTCCATGGAAGCGCCGATGGGCAGACCACCTTCGGAGAATGCAGTCTGGGTGCGGCCGTAGACGATCTGCAAAAACAGCTCCCGCATGGCGGTGTTGATGGCGTCGCACACCAGGTCGGTGTTCAGCG
>ERZ824978.838-NODE-838-length-39316-cov-4.049158_pt1 | contig 39316 bp, 40 predicted proteins | sample MGYA00519860_ERZ824978 | MGnify/ENA primary metagenome ERZ824978 (study PRJEB31778, sample SAMEA3449184) | human gut metagenome | biome: human gut; feature: human-associated habitat; material: faeces | place: United Kingdom | collected 2010/2012 ... | reverse complement strand
GGAAGTCAAGTAAATATCGGAGCGATGTATATGATCCTTGGCATCACTATTTTGGTGTTGATTGGAAGTTATATTTTGTTAAACAAAGCAAGAGCGGGAAAAGCTGCCCTTGTTAAAGGATCTGGAGCGTAGAAATATTCCCGGCAAAGTTTTAACTGCGGATTGACAACATAGCTTATATCAGGTACTATCAAATAACGCAGTGCGTTATTTTAGATGGGAGAGAGCAATCGTGAGCAGAGGAAAAAAGGTAAGAGAATTAAGAGAAAAAATGGGAATGAATAGACGTGAATTTAGTGACTATTATGGCATTCCGTACCGCACAGTTCAGGATTGGGAAGCAGAGAAAAGAGAGCTTCCAGATTATCTGTTACGTTTATTAAAGTACAGAGCAGAGATAGAATGTCGAATCGAAAGAGTAGATAAATAGAATGATTTTACTGGTAACTGTTTGTTATTAGTTGTGATGTAATGTTTTATTTTTTGCTTCCAATATAACGCAATGCGTATATCTAAGTAAAGCAGAAGGAGGTATACGTGGAAAGAAAAGTAAATGTAATCGAGGATATGGATGGAAAGAAGACGGTATTTATTCATGATATCATATTTAAAGGGAAAAGATCTGTAAAGTGGGATGATGTTGAAAAATATCTAAAGCAATATGTAGGAGATATCTACACAATTAATGATAGCAATGATACAGTTTATATTGGAACAGATTTACCAGATGAGTATACTCATTCAAATTATACACATGTTTTAAAAGGAGCAAATGCGAAGGCAAAAGCTAATGCCGTACAGGGATTACCAGAATTGATTGAAATTGCAGATGGAAAGAAATTTACTGAAAATTATAAAGAAAAACATACTATAGATGCAATGTATGGTTGGTATCGTTATGAGTCAAGATTTGCTTTGCCAGTGTTTGATGAAGTTGGAGAAATTGAAAGATATAATGTTTTTAATGTAATAATGGTTATTCGGCATGCAAAAGATGGTAAAATGTATCTGTATGATATAATGAACATAAAAAAAGAAACGAGCACCCTTTTCCAGTCCGAAGACATTACTCAGTAAAAAACCCATTTCTTAACTATGATTGTACCCCGATAGTAGTAAAAAGTCAATAAAAAGAAACAAACATATTTTGGAAATCATTTCACAATTAAATAAGCCACTCCAATGAAAAGCCAGGTTCGGATACACTGATCAACTTTAGTGCGTCTGGACCTGTTTTTGTTGCTGGCGTTTTTTCGGCAGCCTTCTCCATGCTTGTTTCCAGGAGATTTCAATGACAAACCTTCTCCCGTAAGGTATAATACTAAGCAGAGTGTTTTGTTTTGCTCATTACGAAATACGAGGATGCTCTGATCGAAAAAATCAGAGCACAGATTTAGAAAATAAGACAAGAGAGATTATGATGAAGCAACTTACAAAAAAGAAGGTGCAGATGTCTGAATCTGCAGTGGTCAATTTAATACTGGCTCTTTCCGGAGGGTGCATGGACGCCTATTCTTATCTATACAGGGGCGAGGTTTTTGCAAATGCGCAGACCGGGAATATGCTCCTGTTCGGAGTGAACGCCGCCGGCGGAGATTTTGCAGAAGCCATGAAATACTTCTGGCCGGTGATCACATTCACAGTGGGGATCATTTTAGCGGACTTTATCCGGAGCAGGATACAGGATGTGCACGTGCACTGGCGGCAGATCGTTTTAGTGGGAGAAATTCTGCTTTTGTTCGCTGTGTGCTGGATCCCTCAGTCGCAGAACGATCTGGCGAATATGCTGATTTCGCTGGCGTGTGGTATGCAGGTAGAGACGTTCCGATCTTTCCGGGGCAACGGTATCGCAACCACCATGTGCATCGGTAATCTGCGAAGTGGTACATATAATTTCGATAAATACATGCAGACTCACCAGAAACAGTATATGAAAAAAGCCATCGTATATTTTGGCGTGATTTTCTTCTTTATGCTGGGGGCGATCATTGAGAGTATTTTCATCAAGCATTTTGACAAACATGCACTATATTTTTCCGTGTTCCTGCTGATTGTTGCATGCATTTTAATGATCATTCGACAGGAGGATGAGGCAGAAGAAGATAAGGAATACGACTTCACAGGAGATTAAGAATATACACTGCCGGCTCTCATGGGAAAGGAAGACTTTTCAGTCTTCCTTTTTTGCTGATCCGAAAAAGGACATGAGGGCTTCCATGCTCTCTGCCTGGGACATATCCGGGAAGGGATTTCCGGCTGAATCCGGGGCTGGCTGCTGACCGAGTGGCTGCGGAGCGTTATCTGGCTGTGGAGACAGTGGCATGACGAATGCCGCAGGCTTTGCAGCCATCAGCTGATCCCAGTAATCCTGGGCGATATCGTCGTGGGGCAGGGTCTTCAGATATTCCGTGCCGCCGTAGATCTCAAGTGCTCCTGCCATTTCAGTAAAATAGGAATCACCTGTCAGAGGGGTTCTGGTACGGCTCTGTTTTTCCTGCAAAAGTTTCTCCGCATCGTGGAGGATGGCCATGGCTTTTGTCGGCATTTTAGCAGGTTTTTCGCCGCGCAGCTGGCTGAACACGTCCACGATCAGGGCGTCGATGTTCAGATCGTCCGGCAGGGCTTCTGTCACGATGACGCTTTCAAGATCATCTTCGGCTTTTTTTGTTAAGATCACAGCGTATTTATTGTTGTACTTCACGACCCGGTACGTCTTGGACAGGATGGGCAGCGGGATGTATTCCACGTTGTTTTTTTCTAAGATCATCTCATAGCGGCTGCGGTTTCCAGCCAGCAGCACTTTTTGTCCGTAGTGGGTAAATTCTTTTTTCATCGTTGTCTCCTTTTTCGCTTTCTGCTGGTGTTATTATAGCGGCTTTCTTGCGGCATGACAAGGGTGATGCACTGTATTGAAGCAGGCTGCAGGCTGTGGTATAATCAGAATCGTAAGACGAACAACAGATAAAGGAGTACCCCGGGGCACGTCAATGTCGCACCTGTGGTGCGACAAATAAAGGAGTACCCCGGGGCACATCAATGTCGCACCTGTGGTGCGACAAATAAAGGAGATTGACAATATGGCAGATTTTAAATATGAGATCGTAGAAGAAATCGGAGTGCTTTCAGAAAATGCCAGAGGCTGGACCAAGGAGCTGAACAAAGTGTCCTGGAACGGCGGAGCACCTAAGTACGATCTGCGCGACTGGGCGCCGGATCATGAGAAAATGGGCAAGGGGATCACTTTGACGGAAGAAGAGGCGAAGAAACTGAAGGAACTGCTGTAGCAGGAGGGAGACTGGAAAACATGAACGATAAATATGCAACCGCTCTTGAGCGGGCTTTATATAACTGGTATTACGGAGAGAACGGCGCCGATCCGGAACCGGTCTTCAACGCCATGAGCCAGGGAGCGGAGAAGGGTATGCAGTGCCTGATCCCCATCGAAACTCCGCAGGAGCTTTTGCAGCAGCTGCTTGAGGCGGAATCTTTGCAGGATGGCGCGAGTTTCACTATCAATGAGGAGCTGCCGATCAGTTTTCAGCACCTGGTAGTGGATGAAGAGGGGCATTATTTGATCCCGATTTTCACAAGCAGCGAGCAGCTGAACATCGGTGGAGAAGGAAGTGCGGCCATCAATCAGTCCTTTGGTGAACTCCTGGACTCTCTGGATCAGTGGCCGGACTGCCTTGGCTATGTGGTGAACCCGTTTACCAACAAGATCATGGTAGATCGCAATATCCGTGATAAAGTCCGGAATTTCCAGCCGAAATCTCATGTGGCGTTCGTGCAGGGAAGCGTGCTGGATCTTCATGTGGATGCGGTGGTCAATTCGGCTCATAAGACCCTTCTGGGCGGCGTGGAAGTGGACGAAGTGCTGCTGGCCGAAGCAGAGGGCATCATGGACGAAGCGATGCTCTGCGGCGGCGGGCTCAACGGAGCGATCCATGCGGCGGCAGGTCAGGCGCTTTTTGATGAATGTAAGACTTTGGGCGGCTGTATGCCAGGTGATGCAAAGATCACGAAGGCGTATGGCATCGAGTATGACGATTACATCATCCATACGGTAGGTCCGTTTTTCCAGAACAATGAAGAAGAGGAAGAAGTGCTGGCGTCATGCTATACAAAAGCACTGGATCTGGCGGTGGAGCATGGATGCACCAGCATTGCATTCCCGAGCATTTCGGCGGGAGCCAACGGATTCCCGATGGGCAAGGTGGCGCCGGTGGCAGTGATTTCTGTAGTGGAGTGGTTTGAAGCACATCCGGATGTGGTGATGAACGTATATCTTTGTGCAAATACGCCGAATGAGTATAAGGCGTATCTGCGTATGATCAAACGATAGTCGGCAAGAGAAAAGGGGGCGACTGATATGAGTACCATTGATTACTATGATCAGAATGCACAGGAGTATTATGAGAGAACGGTAGATGCGGATCTTGCGGAAATCCGGGAGTATTTTCTGGGATTCTTGCGAAGAGATGCCAGGATCCTGGATTTCGGGTGCGGCAGCGGGCGTGATGCAAAGGCTTTTGCTGAGGCGGGAAGGACAGTCGAGGCACTGGACGGCTCGCAGGAGCTTTGCAGGATCGCATCAGAATATCTGGGAATGGATGTCCGTAATATGATGTTTCAGGATTTTGAAGAAACGGAAGCTTATGACGGGCTGTGGGCATGCGCTTCGATCCTGCACCTTACTTATGAGGAAATCATGGATGTGATGAAGCGGATCCATGGCGCGTTAAAACCACAGGGCGTGTTCTATACGACGTTCAAATACGGGACCTTCGAGGGAGAACGCGACGGACGGTATTATACGGATTTCGAAGAAAAGAAAATGGAAAGACTTCTGGCGGAACTGAATTGTTTTGATCTGGAGCGGATGTGGCTTACGGGCGATGCGCTTCCAGGCAGACATGAGGGACAGTGGATCAACGTAATTTTGAGGAGGAAACGATGAACAGAAAAAAGATAGATGTATACGATAATCTGACGGAGATCGTGAAAGAATTGAAGGAAGGCGTGCTTTTGACGGCGAAGGCGGATGATCAGGTCAACTCCATGACCATTTCCTGGGGTATGCTGGGGATCGAATGGGGCAGACCGGTCTTCGTAACGTTCCTGCGTGAGCACAGGTTCACCAAAGAGCTGATCGATAAGAACGGTGAATTTACAGTGAATATTCCTTATGGTCAGGATGCAAAAGATATCCTGAATTTCTGTGGAACGAAATCCGGACGCGACGTGGACAAGTTCCAGGAGCTGGGACTGACTCCGGTAGAAGCAGAGAAGATCTCCGTTCCGGCGATCAGGGAGCTTCCATTGACCCTGGAGTGCAAAGTGGTTTACAAGCAGGAGCAGGATCCGGATCAGATCAGTGAAAAGCGAAAGAAAATTTTTTATCCGGCCGATGTTGACGGATCGTTCCATGGGGCAAATCGCGACTACCATACAGCCTATTACGGACAGATCCTCAGCGCTTATATCCTGGAGGATTAGAAGGAATTAGACTCGCAGCAGCAATTTTACAGCAGAAGGAGAACGAGAAAGAGAATGACAGAACAAAACAGCGTAGATAAATTCAGATCAAAGGAAGTGGAGGAGCGCTTTCAGGAACTTATCAGCGGCATTGTGAATGAAGAATTTGAGAATATGAATACAGCGCTGGATCCCCAACCAGTGGGATGCAGCAAAGACGGCACAGAGTGCCGGATCCGCTTTATCAAAAAAGACTGGGAACGGAATCAGCGGATGCAGGTGCATGGCGGAGCAGTATCCGGTATGATGGATACTGCTATGGGAATGAGCATCATGGCCAAAAGCGGAAGACCGGTAACGACAGCGGAGCTTAATGTCAGCTTTATTCGGCCGTTTCTGGGAGAGAGCTTTCTGATCGATACAGAGATCCTCTACATGGGAAGAAATCTCATCAGAACAAGATCCACTGCTTACGATGAAGAATCAGGAAAGCTTCTTGCTTCAGCGACGGCAAATTTTGCTTATGTAGGATAGAAGCGGCGGATCCCGCAGCAGAAAAAAACCCCGATCCGGACGAAAATTTTTCGACCTGGATCGGGGTTTTTCATGCGTTTAGTTTGTTGTATCAACAAGACTCTCCATGAAGTGGAGCGTGTTCAGCAGTGCTGCCTCTCTGTTTTCGGAATTGAATCGGTATGAAATGATATTCAGCCCGGGCACCTTAGATGCGAAGATGTCGCATTCTGAACTGTTGAGGGTGTTCAGCGGCTTGGAATCATCGATGCTCAACGCATCTGCGAAGAAGCCGGCCAGAGGTTTATCCTTGTTTGCAGACCAGGTCATGCTCTGCTCGGATGCGGAATATCCGATATCGCAAAGCCCTGATGTTGTGGAGAAGGATGTGTTCATTTCATCGATCACGCTCTTTTGCAGGCTGCGGGAACCGATGGTCAGCTGCAGTTTGTTTCCTGCTGTACTGATGGAAGAAATGTATGCTTCTGAAATGATATCGCCGGAATCCTCATCCTGAAGGAAAATACCTGTCTGGAGTGTGTACATAAGGCTGATGATGTTATCGCTGGACTGAGGCGCGATCACCCGATCCGGCGTGGAAGTCTCCGTCATGGTGTATACGAAGTGATCTTCCAGCTTGTCAAATTTTTTCTTCATGCTTTCGTTGGATTTGTCGAATTTTTTTGTAAAGCTTTCTACGTCATTATCGTCGATCACGACCACAGCAGTGGCAGAACCAGGTGTATACCCATTGTCTACCTTGCAGTCAAAGGATACCAGCTGGAACAGATTGCCGGAACTTTTTTCTGTGGCCAGCAGGCTTCCTATGGTCTCCACTGGATTCGGGTAGTGGGTGTCAAAATCAAACGGATCCGCATATGCCGATGTGGACATTGTAATGGTATATGTCCTGGAATAAGATGGCGATGCGGTCTGTAAATCCGCGGACATAGTGGAAGTAAAGGTATGAGCGCCGGATGTCAATAGCTGGATATCTTTCGAATATTCCATATTGATAAAGTTGTCACACTCATAATATTTCGGATCGACTGAAGCCGCGCCGATCATATTACCGTCGTTATTTTCGGTGACGATCAGTGTGATCTTGCCGTGGGATTCCGGTCCCAGCAGAGCAGTCATGGAAACGGCCAGCGGCTGCATAGAGTTGTCGAAGTCACCTGTTTTGACAGCGCATTCCAGGACAGTGGATTCTTTTTTCCCGCATCCTTTTGTTGCCGGGTTGACGATCACCATATAATGTTCGGCATTCTCTTTTACGGTCAGGTCGTTGGATTTGGCCCATGAAGTCAGATATTCAGCGACCAGTGGATATTTCCCGGTGTTTCCAGAGAATGTGGAATTCAATTCACTGTAGGTATCAGATAATGTGTCTTTGAGTTCTGTCTCCCGATCAGGAGTGCCCAGAGAACAGCCGCTCAAAAAAACTGCGGAAGTCATGAGCACCACAGTTACCATTGCTATGAAAAAACGTCTCATAATGTGAGATTCTCCTTGTTAAATATTAATTTTGCGAATATAATAATATCATACTATAAAATAATCATAAAGTGTAAAGATTCTGTGAAGAAGAGTAAAAAATATAAGAGGAGAACATTCATGGAGACACAAAACTTTGTTATACGGGAAACTAGATTTTCAGATTATGAATATTTTACAAAGTGGGAATGTGATGAGAATATCACGAAGTACATGAGCTTCGATGAAAACAGAAGCTATGAGGATGTGGTCACGGAAGCCCTTTACAGCAAGAAGGATCCGACGAAACTGGATTATACCATCGTTGCAAGGGAAAACGGCAAGCCGGTGGGAAGGATCTACATCACAAGGATCGACAGAAACTTTGACTCCCTGGATATTACCCGGTTCTATATTGGAGAATCCTCCCTGTGGGGAAACGGGCTGGGCAGAGAAATCATGCACGAGCTGCTGGAGTATTGCTTTACCTTCCTGCACATGGAGCGTGTGACGCTGGATCATTATGCCGGCAACAGACGCGGCGCGGCACTGTATGAACGCCTTGGCTTTAAAGATGAAGGAACAGCGAGAAATGCAGCGAAGAAGGACGGCAAGTATTATGATCTGCACTTGATGTCCATCCTGCGCTCTGAATTTTTCGACGAAAATTAAGTACAGAAGCGAGGAAAAAAGAGCAGGAACGAAGAAAAAATATACTTGTATTAGGGGATGCTCTGTGCTATAATGCTATATGTTCGAGTCTGAAACTGTAATTTTTGATGTGGACAGAAACGGCAGTGGAGGATAAATTGAAACGGAAGAATTGCGAAAGCTTTTAAATACTACAGGTACAAGGAGGTGCGGCAGATGTCAAGAAAGTGTGAAATTTGTGGTAAAGGTCAGGTTTCCGGGAACAATGTATCCCATTCCAACAGACACACAAGAAGAAAATGGAATGCTAACATTCAGTCTGTAAGAGTTGAAGAAAACGGAACTGTTAGAAAAGCCAAAGTATGCACAAGATGCATCCGGTCAGGCAAAGTTAACCGTGCCATCTAAGAACCTCGCAAACCAGGGGCTGTCGCATTAACGATTTAAGATCGTTAGGGTGACAGCCCTTTTTTCTTCTGCCAAAGACAGCGCGCCTACCCGCGCAGCAGCAGGATCCCGCAGACGATGATCGAGACGCACAGCAAAACGATCCAGCCTTTTAGCGGCAGCAGGAGCGCCATGGCTGTCAACAGCCCAAGCAGCAGCATGACCAGTCCCAGCTTCCTGTTTTGCGAGGGGCGTTTACATTTTTTCTTTTTAGGAGGACAGCAGCCATAACGGGTTCTCTTCATGTCATGTCACCTCAGGTTAGTATATGAGATCTGATGTGAAGGTGTGCCAAAAAAGATTCTGCTTGTCAAATGACCTGATAAAAGCTAAAATTTAAAAAGAAACGTGTAAAGGATAAAACGAGGAGCAGAGCATGTTTGACATAGAAACGAAACTGGGAGAGATCCATTTTCCGGCAAGTACCATCAACCGTATCGTGATGGAAGCAGTGGAATCCTGCGGCGACAAAGTGGATATCCTGAACTATAAAGGGAAATATAAAAATATGATGCCGTGGCTGGCATCCCGCATGAACATCTATAAAGAGGAAGCCGGAGGGATCCAGGTGGAAGAGACGGAAGAGGGTATGATCCTTACCGTGTATGTAGTCATCCACTTTGGAACCAGCATCAAACGAGTGACAGAAAAACTTATTGATGGGATCTATGAAAATCTGGAACGGGTGATGAAGATCAAACCGAAGACGGTGAAGATCGTTGTGACCGGAACTCTTTCGAAAAATATCGTCAAGCGGCATATCGAAGTGAGTCGCTGATGACCGGGGCGAAACAGAAAGGATGGGAGAGGGATGGAGCTTTTTGACGTCATTACAGATCTGAAGGGCGTTGGACCGAAAAAAGCGGCAGCTCTGAAAAAATTAAATATCCATACTCTGGAGGATCTGTTGTTCTTTTTCCCGAGAGACTATGAAGACAGAAGGGTATGTTCCGCCATCGGGGATCTGAAAGAAGGAAGTGCTTTTCTGATACGGGGAACTGTGGATCTGGTGGTCAAGGATAAATACCGCTACGGAGGAAAACAGCGGCTGCGAGTGCTCGTGAGCGATGATACGGGTTCTCTGGAAGTCGTTTTTTTTCATGCAGTGTATTTGAAAGATAAATTTCGCACTGGAAGTGAGTGGGTGTTTTATGGGAAGGTGTCGCGAAATTTCGGAAAGCTGCAAATGCTTCAGCCGGAGTTTTGCGACATAGAAGAAGAGTCGGGATTTCGAGGGATCTTCCCCGTCTATCCGTTGTCTCAGGGATTGTCACAGAAAGATATGAGAAAGTGGCAGCAGCAGATCCGCAGCCTTTGCAGGGAAGCAAAGGATGCGATCCCGCAGAAGCTGATCGAAGAAAATCGCCTGTGCAGCATGGAATATGCTTTGCAGAATATCCATTTTCCGGAGGAAAAACAGAAACTGCTGGAGGCAAAGTACCGGCTGATATTCGATGAGCTGCTGATTTTACAGACGGGATTGTTTGCGGTGCGGCAAAACATCAAAACTGGAGAAAACGGCATTCGGATCTCGAAAAAGGTGGATATCCAGCCATATCTTGACAGCTTTTCTTATGAGCTGACAGGGGCGCAGAGACGATGCATAGGAGAAATCGAGGGCGATCTGGAAAGCAGCAGGGCGATGAACCGGCTGGTGCAGGGAGATGTAGGATCCGGCAAGACCGCTGTTGCTGAAGCGGCCATGTATAAAGCGGTGCGTGGCGGTTGTCAGGCGGTCATGATGGCTCCGACAGAGATCCTGGCGCATCAGCATTTTGAGGGCTTGCGAAAAAGCTTTGCAGCGCATGGGATCAGAGTAGGATTCCTGTCGGGATCGCTGAAGGCCTCAGAAAAACGTGAGATACTGGAACAGCTTAAAGACGGGCAGATCGATATCCTTGTAGGCACCCATGCCGTGATACAGCCGGAAGTGGAGTTTGCCAGACTGGGGCTTGTGATCACTGATGAGCAGCACCGTTTCGGGGTCAATCAGCGGATACGATTAAAAGAAAAAGGGCAAAATCCTAATGTGCTGGTAATGACGTCGACGCCGATCCCGCGAACGCTGGCAGTGGTGCTGTATGGAGATCTGGATGTGTCAGTACTGGATGAGATGCCGCCGGGCAGACAAGTGATCAAGACGCGAAATGTGACCGGCGAAAAGCGGGAAGCATGTTACGACTTCGTAGAAAAACAACTGCAGCAGGGAAGACAGGCTTACGTTGTGACTCCGCTCATCGAAGATTCCGACACGCTGGATCTGAAATCGGCGCAGACGGTGTATGAAGAACTGGCAAAACGCTTTGCAGAGTACAAAGTGGCATTGATCCACGGGAGCATGAAACAGGTGGAAAAAGATCAGGTGATGCAGGAGTTTTACCGGGGAGAAATCGATGTGCTGGTGGCGACGGTCGTAATCGAAGTCGGGATCAACGTGCCGAATGCTTCTGTGATCGTCATCGAAAATGCGGAGCGGTTCGGCCTTGCACAGCTGCATCAGCTGCGAGGTCGCGTCGGCAGAGGCAGATGGCAGTCCTACTGTTTCCTTATTACGCAGAGCCAGTCGGAACTGGCTCAGAAACGAGGGGAGATCATGCAAAGCTCTTCTGACGGATTTTTCATCGCAGAAGAGGATATGAAGCTGCGTGGCCCGGGAGATATCTTCGGCACCAGACAGCATGGGATCCCGGAACTGAATGTGGCTGATCTTGCAAAGCATCTGAAGATCATGGAGCATGCCCGGCAGGAGGCAAAGAAGATCCTTGCGGAGGATCCGCTTTTGCAGAAAGAAGAAAACGCAGAATTGAAGCGACGGATCACGAAGCTGTTTGGTGAAGATATGAGCCTGAATCTCTAGGAAATAATTGCATATCATACTTTTCACTGCCCTGGTTAAATTATTAGTACAGGAGGTGAGAAGATATGTCTTTACAGGATAAGATGAATGTAAGCGCAAAGCCTGCATTAAAGAGTCTGAAGACGGAAGTAGCCAACGAGCTGGGTCTGGCCGATTATGAACAGGCAGATAAGGGAAACCTTACGGCTCGTCAGAACGGCTACGTGGGCGGTTATATGACCAAGAAACTGGTCGAAATGGCCGAACAGCAGATGTCCGGAAAATAAACTCGTTATTGCTGGTGTAAGCTTGTAACAAAACAAGTGTGAAGAGAGAGATATTTCCCCTGCACAAGGGCGAATATCTCTTTTTCATTTTGTTGTGGATATTTCTGGTCATGGGTGCTAGAATGGATAGCAGAATATAGAAAATATATTGGCAGCCGAAGCTGCAGGAGGATATAAAATGAGGATCATTGCCGGAGATTATAAAGGCAGAAGACTGCAGTCGCCGCAGGATTATTCCATTCGGCCGACTACAGATAAAGTGAAGGAAGCACTATTCAGCATTTTGACGGAGAAGATCTGGGGCAGCCGTGTGCTGGATCTGTTTGCCGGGACAGGAAATCTGGGGATCGAGGCGCTTAGCCGGGGCGCGGAGACATGCGTCTTTGCAGACAGCTCCAGAGAAAGCCTGAGACTGATCAGAGAAAACATCGCCCACTGCAAAGCGGAAGAAGGCGCGCGCGTGGAAGCGGGAGACTACCGAAAGATCCTGGGAAATCAGACAGAACCTTTTGACATCATCCTGCTGGATCCGCCTTACAATAAGGGTCTTCTGGATGAATGCTTCCGCCTGATAGCAGAAAACGAACTGCTGGCAGAAGACGGTGTGATCGTAGCGGAGCATCGCAGAGAAGAAAAAATGCCGGAAGAACTGCACGGATTTCAGAAACAAAAAGAACGAAGATACGGGATCGTCATGCTTTCCATTTATGCAAATGGTTGAATCCCGCGTATAATCATGCTATAATTTTAATCAGTATTAGCAGGAGGATCAGGCATGAAAACAAAGGCTCTTTATACAGGCTCTTTCGATCCGTTGACCAATGGACATTATAATATCATAGAAAGGGCTTCCAAGCTTTATGACGAGCTTACGGTGGGGATCATCATGAATCCTGCCAAGAAATCTCTTTTCTCGCTGCAGGAGCGGAAGGAGATGATCGAAGAGACCATGAAACCGCTGGGGAATGTACGGGTAGACAGCTTTTCCGGATTGCTGGCGGATTATGTGAATAAGAACGGCTTTAACGTTGTCGTGCGGGGGCTGCGGTCTTCCATGGATTTTGAGTATGAGATCCAGATGGCCCAGATGAATGCCCGTCTGTTTAACGAGGCGGTGGAAACCGTGTTCCTGATGACGGATCCGCAGTCTTCTTTTATCAGTTCCAGCATGGTGAAAGAAGTCCATTCACTTGGCGGCAGTATAGAAGGACTGGTTCCGGATGAAATTTTGAGAAGTATGAAGGCTTTGACCGAAGACAGGAGGATGTTATGAGAGTTTTAGAACTTTTAGAAGAAATCGAAGAAATCGTTGATACAGCTGCAGGTTTTCCTCTGACAGGAAAGATCATGGTAGATTCTCAGGAGCTTCTCGAAATCGTGCGGGAAATCCGTGCGGAGCTTCCGGACGAGATCCAGCAGGCACAGTGGATCAAAAATGAAAGGGAACGGATCATTGCAGAGGCGAAGACCCAGTACGAGGCAGTGATCGACGATGCGCAGAAGCAGGCAGACGCTCTGGTAGAAAACAACGATATCACCGTAAGAGCCAAGATGCGTGCTGACGAGCTGATGCAGGTAACAGAAAGCACGGCCAAGCAGCTGAAAATCGGTACATATGATTATCTGGACAGTATTTTATATAGCTTTCAGGGCAAGATGGAGCATCTGAGTTCCATTTATTTTGGTGAAATGTTCACCAGCATCGAGAAAGCCTTTGATGACATCAATTCCGCTTTAGCTGCCAACCGGGAGGAATTAAAAGACATGTCCTACCGGACGCAGATCAATGCAGAAGAAATGCCGGAGCCGTCATCTGCTCCAGGCCCTGAGCAGGCTCCGCGGGAAGAAGAGTAACAGGATCCCGGGCAGAGAGACGGGAGACATAAAAGAACAGTTCTATCGATCCATGGTTCGTGAATACAATGAACCATGGATATTTTTTATGGCAAAAGAAAACGAATGATCATGGCGGGGCTGATGAGCGGGGGGTGTTGCATCCTGATGGTCATATTCCCGCAGGTAGCCATGGATTCAGCCAGAAAAGGGATCTCTCTTTGGGCGTCCAGCGTTCTGCCGGCACTGCTGCCTTTTTTTATTTGTGCGAATTTTTTGCAGAACATCGGCGTGATACGGTATTTGAAATCGGGTACATTCCCGTTTTTGATGAGTGTGCTTTCGGGTTATCCCATGGGTGCAAAGATCGTGGGAGATCTGCGCCGCAGCAGCGAGATCTCAGTGGGAGAAGCAAAGCGTCTCATGAGCTTTTGCAGCACGTCAGGCCCGGCATTTCTCATAGGTGCAGTTGGGACCGGTATGCTGGGATCTGGTTTTCTGGGCGGTATCATCGCGGCGGCTCATTATCTGGGGGCTGCTGTCAACGGCATGGTATATACGGCAGTGTTAGGAAAGGAGTGCGGCTTTGCAGGGAGCATGCGTATCGAAGAAGAGAAAGGAATGCAGGAATCGCTGACGGAGGCTATGCTGTCAGCGTTCAAATCACTGGGGATAATCCTGGCCTATATTGTGCTGTTTACTTTTGCTACGGATATGATGCATCTTTGCGGGGTGTTTTCGCTGGTCGGATGTACCTGGCTGCGGGCGATCGTCAAAGGATTTTTTGAAATGACCGTGGGCTGCGGAGCGGTAGCGGAGTGCGTGGGGATTTCGGATGCGCTGCGGTGCATTCTTTGTGCAGGGATATTGTCGTGGGGCGGGCTTTCGGTCCTGGGACAGTCCATGAGCATGCTTGCCGGCTCAGGCATATCTCTGCGATATCTGTTTCTCAGCAAAATGACTCACAGCTTGTTTTCTGCGATCATTGCTTTTCTTCTGGCAGTTCTTATGGTATGATGAAACCATGAAAATAGCAGGGATCACAGCGGAGTACAATCCGTTTCACAAAGGACATCGTTATCATATTGAAAAGACACGGGAAGCGTTAGAAGCAGACTGCATCATCGCAGTCATGAGCGGGAATTTCACCCAGAGAGGCGAAGCTGCCGTCATGGACAAGTGGACCAGAAGCAGGATCGCGACGGAAGAAGGCGTAGATCTTGTGGTGGAGCTGCCTTTTTTGTATGCCTGTAACCGGGCGGAATTCTTCGCGCAGGGCGCTGTAGATATTTTGCAGAGCCTGGGCGTTTCTCATATCTCTTTCGGAAGTGAAAGCGGAGATCTGGAAGCTTTGCAGGCCCTTGCGGAAGATATGGTCAGGCATCGGGAAACCCTGGCGGAAGACCGGATGTATTTCATGAAAAAAGGCTTTTCTTTTGCAAAGAGCCTTCAGCTGGCGTCGGAGCATATTTTTGGAACAGCGAGAACGAAGCTGATGGCAGAGCCGAACAACATTCTGGCTTTGGAATATCTGAAGCGGATGGTGTACTGGAGAGAGCAGGGACATCCGATGAAAGCTGTGACAGTCAAGCGGTATGGATCCGGATATTTCGAGAAAAACGGGGCGAGCGGTTATGCGGGAGCTTCTGCTATCCGGCGGATGATCGAGCACGATGCAGCGGGGACGAAGAATTACGTTCCGGAGTCGGTTCATGCAAAGCTTGCTGCAGCTCACGTTCCGGCTGCCATGGAGAAGGAGATGTTCCGGCTTTTGCGGTATGAACTGATCAGAAGCCCGCACGAAGAGCTTTCCGAAATTTACTGTATGGGCGAGGGCCTGGAAAACAAGTTGAAAAAGGAGATCATTTCGGCTGACAGCATGCAGAGATTTTTATCCGTGATGGTGTCGAAGCGCTATACAGAGGCGACGATCCGCAGGCTGCTCCTTTATGTGCTCCTGGGGGTGAAGGGCTCTGATCCGCTTGGGAAACCTTATGCGAGGGTGCTGGCAGCGGGGGAGAAGGGTCGAAAACTCCTGCGACATTTAAAAAAAGAGAAAGAACTGTCGATCCCGATCATCACCAATATCAATAAAGATGGACAAGCAGTCCTGGAGGCCGGAAAAACGCTGGAATATGACTGTCTGGCATCGGATTTTTACAATTTGATCAGCGGACGGAGTCTATATCGTTTTTCGGACAAGGTAATGCATCCGTATATCAAAGGTGAGCATTCCATGAAAAGTTAGTTAAATCCCTTGAATGAAAGCGGGTTACACGGTATAATATTATAGTTGCTTATAAATAGAAACCAATTAAAATAACATGGAGGAAATCGTAAATGAAAGTTTTAGTAATTAACTGCGGAAGCTCTTCCTTAAAGTATCAGGTTCTCGATATGACAAACGAATCTCTGCTTTGTAAGGGTTTAGTTGAAAGAATCGGAATGGAAGGTTCTGTGATTACACACGAAAAAACAGGATGCGACAAGTTCCAGCTGATCGTACCGATGGAAGACCACAAAGATGCGATCTCGCATGTTCTGATGGCGATCCAGGATGCTGATCATGGCGTTGTGAAAGATATGAGCGAAATCGGAGCAGTAGGACATCGTGTCGTACATGCCGGAGAAAAGTTCGCTCACTCTGTACTGATCGATGATGCTGTGATCAAGGCTCTGGAAGAATGTATCGAACTGGCTCCGCTCCACAATCCACCAAACCTTCTGGGTATCGCAGCTTGTCAGGAACTGATGCCGGATACTCCGATGGTAGGCGTATTTGATACAGCGTTCCATCAGACGATGCCTCCTGAATCTTATATTTACGCTCTGCCTTACGAATACTATGAAAAGTATGGCGTAAGAAGATACGGATTCCACGGAACAAGCCACAAGTACGTATCAGAAAGAGCTGCTGACATGCTGAACGTAAATCTGGATGACCTGAAGCTGATCACATGCCACCTGGGCAATGGTGCATCTGTATCTGCCATCAAGAGAGGCAAGTGCATCGACACTTCCATGGGCTTCACTCCGCTGGAAGGTCTTGTAATGGGAACGAGATCCGGTGATATCGACCCGGCGATCGTTACGTTCATCAGAGAAAAAGAAGGTCTCGAACCGGGTGTTGCCAACGAGATTCTGAATAAGAAATCCGGCGTTTTAGGTATCTCCGGTGTATCCAGTGACTTCAGAGACATCGAAGCTGCTGCAGAAGAAGGTAACGAAAGAGCTATGCTGGCGCTGAAGGTGTTCGCTCACAAAGTAAGATTTTACATCGGCGCATACATTGCAGAAATGAACGGTGTGGATGCGATCGTATTCACTGCAGGTGTTGGTGAAAACGATATCTCCATGAGAGACATTATCTGTAATGACCTGGGCAACCTGGGAATCAAGCTGGACGTTGTGAAGAACAAGGTAAGAGGCAAGGAAATGATCATTTCCAGAGAAGATTCCAAGGTGAAGGTTCTCCTGATCCCGACAAACGAAGAGCTGATGATCGCAAGAGATACTTTCAACATCGTAACGAAGGGCCAGGCGTAGACTGTATTTTGGGGACTTGTCAAAAATAGTGGTTGACAAGTACTACCCAGGAACGGTATACTTTAGGAGTTGCAAATTAAATCACAGGATATTTGTGATTTCTGGTAATATAATTATCACACATTGGAGCGAGGAGGTGTAAAACATGGCAGTACCTAAGAGAAAAACTTCAAAAGCAAGAAGAGATAAGAGAAGATCTCCGAATATGAAGATGAAAGCACCGGGACTTTCTATTTGTCCGCAGTGCCACGAGCCAAAGCTTCCGCACAGAGTTTGCCCGAACTGCAATTACTATGACGGTAAAGATGTTATGGAGTCCTAGGATCGTGCAGGAACGCAGAATCTGAATTTCAAATGAATGAGAAACGGCATCCGATGGATGCCGTTTTTGCGGTAGTATGGAAAGAATATCTGAAAAAACGGTTGACTTTTTTGGCTGAAAAGGATAATATTATTCCAACGATGAAAGGGAGTAACAGACGCAGATTGCGTTTACGATATCGTCAGCGCGATGGGAAACCATCCGGTACGTAATGAAATTGTGAGACTTTTATCGCATTGTTTTTTACAGTGCGTTAAAGTCTCTTTTTTAATTATGGGAGAGTTTAGCAGGAAGAAAGGAATGAGGTATGAAGGAATTTTATCAGATGACGTCGCAGGAAGCCAAGATCGCAATAAATGGCAGCGAGGCTCCATTGACTGAGGAACAGGTGGCAGCAAATCGGGAACAATACGGTCCTAATGCACTGGCAGAGGGAAAGAAAAAATCCGTTGCGCAGATTTTTTTAGAACAGTTCAAGGATTTTCTTGTTGTGATCCTGATCATCGCTGCGATCGTCTCCGGGGTACTTGGGGATTTTGAAAGTGCTGCAGTTATTTTGATCGTAATCACGCTCAATGCTGTTTTAGGAACGGTGCAGACGGTCAAGGCGGAACAGTCTCTGGACAGTCTGAAGAAAATGTCGGCTCCGGAAGCTAAAGTGCTTCGAAACGGGCAGTTTGTAAAGATCCCTTCTGCGGAAATCACGGTAGGTGATCTGGTGAGCCTGGAAGCGGGAGATTTTGTTCCGGCAGACGGACGCATTGTGGAAAATGCCGGTCTTAAGGTGGATGAGAGTGCGCTTACAGGAGAAAGCCTGGGAGTGGACAAGGACAGCAGGGCTATTGAAGGCGAAGCGCCTCTTGGCGATCGTCTCTGCATGGTGTATTCGGGAAGTTTCGTTACTTACGGGCGTGGTGAGTTCCTGGTTACTTCGATCGGAATGGAAACAGAAGTAGGAAAGATCGCAACATTGCTCAGCACGACAAAAGAAAAGCGGACACCTTTGCAGATGAATCTTGATAACTTCGGGAAAAAGCTGTCGATACTGATACTCGTGTTTTGCGGGATATTGTTCGGTATCAGCGTTTTGCGGGGAGAGGCGATAGGAGATGCGTTCCTGTTTGCCATAGCGCTGGCTGTTGCGGCTATTCCGGAGGCGTTGAGTTCTATCGTCACCATCGTGCTTTCATTCGGGACGCAGAAAATGGCCAGAGAACACGCTATCATACGCAAGCTGCAGGCGGTGGAAGGTCTGGGAAGTGTCTCTGTGATCTGTTCGGATAAAACAGGTACGCTGACGCAGAATAAGATGACGGTAGAAGATTATTATGTACATGGACGTAAGATCAAGGCGGATGATATCGATCTGAACAATCCGGAGGAAATGCAGCTGCTGCTGACCAGTATGCTTTGTAATGATTCCTCTATCGCAGAAGGCAAGGAGCTGGGCGATCCAACGGAAACGGCACTGATCAATATTGGATCGAAGCTGGGTGTTTCGTACGAAACGGAACGTGCAGCGTGCAGCCGTGTCGGCGAGATCCCGTTTGACAGCGATCGGAAACTGATGTCTACGTGCAACAGGATCTCAGGAGAGCGGGCTGCGTTTTTTGAACGTGCAGAAAAGTCGGATGTGGCCGAAGGGCGGGACTGGATGCTTACGAAGGGTGCAGTAGATGTGCTGCTTGATCGTGTGACGAAGATCCAGACTTCCGGCGGAGTGCGTGAGATAACAGAACGGGATAAGGCGGAGATCGCTGCCTGCAATCAGAGTTTTTCAGAGAATGGGCTGCGTGTTCTGGCATTCGCGTATAAGAAGATCGAAGAGGGGCTGGTCCCGCAGCTTGACGATGAGCAGGATCTTGTATTTCTGGGGTTGATCTCCATGATGGATCCACCGAGAGAAGAATCGAAGGCGGCGGTGGCAGAGTGTATCAGAGCGGGTATCAAACCGGTGATGATCACGGGAGATCACAAGGTGACAGCAGCTGCTATTGCGAAGAAAATCGGAATTTTAAAGGATGAGTCTGAGGCGTGTGAAGGAGCTTCGATCGATGGTATGACCGACGAAGAACTGCGGGAGCATGTGGATCATATTTCTGTGTATGCTCGTGTATCTCCGGAGCACAAGATCAGGATCGTTCGTGCCTGGCAGGACAAGGGCAATATCGTTGCCATGACAGGGGATGGTGTTAATGATGCTCCGGCGCTGAAACAGGCTGACATTGGAGTGGCAATGGGGATCACAGGAACTGAGGTGTCTAAGGATGCATCATCTATGATCCTGACAGATGATAATTTCGCAACGATTGTAAAGGCTGTAGAAAACGGGAGAAATCTGTATAAGAATATCAAATATGCGATCCAGTTCCTACTTTCGGGGAACTTCGGAGCGATCCTGGTGGTTCTGTTTGCTTCTGTTTTCGCGCTGCCGGTACCGTTCGCGCCGGTTCATCTGCTGTTTATCAATTTACTGACTGACAGCCTTCCGGCGATCGCACTGGGGCTGGAACCGCACAGGAAGGAGCTTATGAATGAGAAGCCGCGTCCGGCAGACGAGTCGATTCTGACTGGTGAATTTCTGGCCAGGATCGGTGCAGGGGGCGTGTCTATATGCGTGATGACGACAGTGGCATTTCTTATCGGATATCATGGATGGTTCACAGCTGCTGATCTGGGAGGCAGTGCGCTTTTGGGCAGCACCATGGCATTCGGAACTTTGTGCGTAAGCCGTCTGTTCCATGGATTCAACTGCAAATCAGACAGACCTGTCGTGTTTACTCGCAAAGTCTGGAACAACAAATGGCTCATCGGGGCATTTGTGCTGGGCATGATCCTTATTACGTTGGCGATAGCTTGTCCTGGTCTTGATCATGTTTTCAAAGTACAGACGCTGGGACTGCCGCAGCTGATGACGGTATACGGGCTGGCATTTCTGAATATTCCTGTGATCCAGCTGGTAAAGGCGATCCGGGAAAAAGTGGCAGCACGCTGACTTTAAATATGGCTGAATGAAAAGAATATTTCAATAGAAACGGAACTGCTGTACTAAGTGATTAGTATGGCAGTTTTTTTTGTTGCCCAAGCTGTAGCTGTTCTATTTGTGACGTGTTCCTTACAATGATGTACCCTTTTATTACAATTTCACAAAAAATGTTTGACGAAGAAAGCAAAGTGCTTTTACAATGACGAAAAGCAAAGGAGTTGCGTATGATTACAAGGGAAATGATTGAGCAGAATCTGGATCGCTGTATAAAACTGAGGCATACTTGTAAATACCGAATGCGGGGTATCCCCAGCCAGAAACTCTGCAGGAAACCTGAACATGGTAAGGATCGTCTCTATGTGTATTCTGCAGAGGGAAGGAAGTATGTTTCACAAAAGAATCAGAAACTTGTGCTGGATGTATTGCGAAGAAAGGATCTGGAATTCCTGGAGCAGTTGCTTACAAACAATATTGAAGTTTTGAAAAAGATGAATGACCATTATGTTCCGCTGGATGAACTTTTTTCGGTAGAATATGCGGAGTCTGTTTTACGAGAAATGACGCAGAAAATATTCGGCACGGCGCAGGAAGATTTCTGGAAAGAGAATGCGTTGCAGTATTTGGTAGATCAATTATATCCTTCTCTTCAAGATAAACCGACAGCTACTGATGTGCGTGCATGGCTGGAAGAACCGTATGAACCGTGTCCTTATTATCCAGAACAAAAGATACATTGTTCTCCAGGTGGGGTCAGGGTGCGGTCAAAATCAGAACTTTTGATTACAGCGGAGATGGAGCATTGCATGATACCCTTCAAATATGAATGCCCACTGCAGCTGGAGGATGATGTTGTTTATCCAGACTTTACGGTTTTGCGTGTATCAGACTGGAAAGTTCTCTACTGGGAGCATTTAGGGATGATGGATGATCCCAAGTATGCAAGTCAGAACATACAGAAAGTTTTTCGATATTTTAGTCTTGGATATCGTCCGTTTGACAATTTGATTTTGACTTATGACATGGATGGCTCGCTGGATATGAAGCAGGTGGGGCGTGTGATAAAGATGATGTTAACGTAAGGGTGTAGTGGTGAGTGTAGCTCGCTGTTATGATCTGGATGGTGGTTGCGTCATGCTAGTTTCATCCTGAAACTCCCTCGAAGGTGTCGGTGTGGGGATGAAATGCAGGGAATTCGCGGGTGCGTGCTAGTGATAGCGGGTAAAAAGAGGAGTCTTGTTGCAGGGTTTCATCCTGGATATCGGTGCCGTGAGGTGCTCGAGGATGAAATCGGTATCATGACAGGTTTGGATGGTAAGATTTTTTGATTTATAGGCGATGGCTGGCGACTGTTTCATCCTGTGAGACAAGACTGCAGAGGCGATAGGGATGAAATCGTTGTGACAAGGTTGTTAATAAGAGTATATTACAAATCTTCTTTGTTTTTAAATCCACAAAATCTTTCAGGTGAATCTGCTGAAATTTCTATTTACAAAGATGAAGGGCTAAGAAACGCTGTTTCAAACTTATGAATGATCCAAGCATTCAAGGATATGAAGAACATGAACGGGCAGCAATGGTGCTACGTTCTGTTGCGCCACAAATCGGTGAGGAGGCGGCCTGGTTTACTTATTCATGTACACAGATTCCGGATACAGAGTATGGAATGGATCTGGTACTGGACTATTCCTATGAAGAACTTGGACTGGAATAGGGATAATGATATAGTAAAATTATTAGAAGATAATAAAAAAGTGTTCACAGAAGTGAGCATTTTTTTATTATCTGAAAAAGAAAGCATCGGATTTCAGGTATGAGGAAGGTCTGTATCAGCTGGAGATCCCGGTGATCGGGGATGATCCGCCGGCGTATCAGATCGGTATTAACTGCGTGCCGGAGGAATCGCTGGGAAGCGGTCTTCATATAGAAGGAAGTGATTTGACGGTGAACGGTATGTCGGTATTCGGATCGATCCCGGTCGGTGCGCTGGGTGGTATCGCATCGAGAAAATCTGGAAGCTGGAATGGTTGTGTGGCTTCCACCGGATGTACGGATCTAACATGGAATTCCGTGCGTTCAGGAGGCTCTCATTCTCACAGTGTTTCCGGTACGGCAGCAGCTGTGGGAAGCGGCAGTGCACATAACAACCTGCAGCCGTATATCGTTATGAACTATATTATTAAAGCTGGCTGATGTTTGTTGGAAAGGAGGTATTGATATGAGAAGAATGCGAAGGCTGGAAAAGGTCGTAACGCGGAGAGTGCGGATATCGTCTGCGGATGCTTTGCAGGAATCTGTGCTGCCGGATCGAGAGACGATCCTCAGAAGCATTACGCTGGCGGCGGTTCTTGTGAATCAGCTGATCGCAGCATCGGGTCGCACCCCGCTGCCCTATACAGAGGAAGAGTTTTATCAGGGGCTGTCGGCAGTGGTGACGGTGGTGGTCAGCCTGTGGAGCTGGTGGAAAAATAATTCGTTTACTGCGAAGGCTATTCGTGCGGATCATGCCCGGAGGAAGTAGGTGGAAGCTGAATCTCCGTGTGCAGCGGTGCGATTGCACCTCGCATTATTTGGTGATATAATAACAGAAATTGTGGATAATAATACGAGGTGATAATATGCTGAAAAAAACTAAGATCGTATGCACGATCGGCCCGGCGAGCCGGGATGCAGATACGATGCGTGAAATGCTGGAAGCCGGCATGAATGTGGCGCGGCTCAACTTTTCTCACGGAACACACGAGGAACATCGTAAGACTATAGAAACTTTTCGTCGCGTGCGGGATGAACAGGATCGTCCTGCAGCGATACTGCTTGATACGAAGGGCCCTGAGATCCGTCTTGGAGATTTCGAAAATGGAAGCGAGATCCTGGAAGAGGGCGATGAATTCACACTGACATCGGAAGAATGCCCGGGCACAAAAGAAAGAGTAAGCACGACATACAAGGCACTTCCGTCGCAGGTAAGTCTGGGAACATCCATCCTGATCGATGATGGACGGGTGCGGCTCAGAGTGGCGGGCACTACAGAAGATGAAGTGCGCTGCATTGTTGTAAACGGCGGCAAGGTCAGCAACCGCAAGGGTGTGAACATTCCGAACCAGTCGCTGGATCTTGAATATATCAGTGAAGCCGACCGGCAGGACATCCTGTTTGGTATCGAAATGGACGTGGATTATGTTGCTGCCTCCTTTGTGAGAAGCGGAGCAGACGTAAAAGTCCTCAGATCACTTCTCAACGAAAATGGCGGAGACCGTATCAAAATCATTTCCAAGATCGAGAATACGGAAGGGATCGAAAACTTCAAGGAGATCCTGGCGCTTTCTGACGGGATCATGATCGCCCGCGGTGACATGGGCGTGGAAGTGGATTTTGAAAAACTTCCGGGCATCCAGAAAAAATTTATAAAAGAATGCTGCAAAGCGGGAAAAACCGTCATTACTGCGACGCAGATGCTGGAATCCATGACACATTCTCCAGCACCGACACGTGCAGAGATAACGGACGTGGCTAATGCGGTGTTTGATGGAACATCTGCCGTGATGTTGTCTGGAGAAAGTGCTGCAGGGGATTATCCGGTGGAAACCGTCAAAGCGATGGCGAAGATCGTCAGCCAGGCGGAAGAAGATGCAGAAGAAGTAAATCAGTATAAGTTCCTGGAAGTAGAAACAAACGATCGTGATGTGTCAAACGCTATGGGGCATGCTGCCTGCACGACGGCACATGATATCAAGGCCAGTGCGATCGTTGCGATCACGACCTCCGGCTATACGGCAGAGATGATGGCTAAATACAAGCCGGTGGAACCGATCATTGCTGCCACGCCGGATTCCAAGACATATCATCAGCAGGCCCTGACACGTGGGGTGTATCCGGTTCTGACTCAGCGGAGCAGCAACTGGAATGATCTGATGGAAAAAGCGATCGAGGGGGCGGAGCGGATGAAGTTCGTCAAGAAAGGCGACTGTATCGTTCTCAGCGCGGGCATGCCGCTGCAGGTGCCGGGCACGACAAATCTGATCCGTGTCAAAACCATAGAATAGAAAAATATTCACAAAAGTGCGCAAAAAAAGAGCCGTCTCTTCATGATGGCTCTTTTGCTATCCGATTATTGTTCTGTGATGGTTTCACCTTCTGCTGCTTTCTGTGCAAGGACTTTCTCGTATTCTGCAAAGATCGCATCTCTGATCTTGTTTCTTGTCTCGGAAACCAGTGGATGAGCGATGTCTCGGAAGTCCCCTTCACCCATCTTTCTGCTAGGCATAGCGATGAATAAACCGTTCTGTCCTTCAATGATCTTGATGTCGTGTACGACGAACTCATCATCGAAGGTGATGGAAACAACGGCTTTCATTTTGCCCTCATCGTTAACCTTGCGAATTCTTACATCAGTAATATTCATTTGTAGTACCGCCTTTCGTGCCGCAATGCTTCATTAGTGATGTAAGTATTATACAACAGAATAGTTTTGCAAACAAGTAAATTTTAAAAAATCTGACAATTTGGTATGACTTCGACGGATTTTGCGGTTTCATCCACTTCTCCCAGATGAACGATCGGGAAATAGTTCTGTACCTTCTTCTTCTCCGGTTCGATATTTACGATGGCGACTCCTATCCCTACGATGCTGATGTCTACTTCGGAGAAGATCTCAACCAGTCCTTTGATGCTCCCGCCGCCCCGCATAAAGTCATCGATGATCAGGACTTTAGAGCCGGGTGCTGCTGCGCGCTTGGAAATGGACATTTTCTGCAAACGTTCCGACGAGCCGGGGAAATAGTTGATGCTGACCGTTGCACCTTCTGAAATCTTGGTTTCTCTTCGGATCACGATGACAGGAATATTGAGAAGCTGCGCGGTCATAAAGGCGACAGGGATCCCTTTGGTTTCGATGGTGGCGACGTAATCGGCTCCGGCATCACGGAATTTTTTTGCAAAGATCTGAGCCATGCCTTTGACGATGTCGGGGTTGTACATGATATCGGACGTGTAAAGAAAGCCGCCTCCCAGGATCCGGCTTTCCTCCTGCAGCAGGGTGCAAAGATTCTCCTGTACTTCTTTGGCCTTTTCCGGGGAAATGTCCGTGACGTATTTTACACCTCCGGACGCGCCGGGAATCGTTTCGATATATCCGTATCCGGCTACGCGCACAGCCTCCTTTGCAGCACTGATGTCCTCACTGATACTGGACTTGGCCGCAGAGAATTTTTCGCAGAAATAGCTGAGACTGAAAATCTTCCCGGGTGATTCGGTTAAAATCTGGCAGATGGCGCCAACTCTTTGACTTCGCTTCATGATGATACTCTCCTGTGTAATAACTTTACAACCATCATAACAGGCTTGTGAGCAAAAAACAATTTTTTTCATATTAGACCGCATTTTTCGTGTTAAATATGGTATAATCTCAATATCTATGATTAGGGAGGCGTGATTATGATTAATTTACCGGATTATAAAAAAATCCATTGTATCGGCATCGGCGGAATCGGGCTGTCTGCAGTGGCAGAGATTTTGATGGCGAGAGGATATGATATTTCCGGATCGGATATGAGAGAAAGCGACATGACCGCCAAGCTTGCGCATGACGGAGCACAGATTTATATAGGTCACAAGGCGGAGAACGTAGATGGCAAAGATCTTATTATCTACTCCTCTGCGATCAGCATGGAAAACCCGGAACTGGCGAAAGCAAAAGAGCTGGGGATCCCGGCTGTAACACGGGCGCAGGCTCTGGGTGCTTTGATGGCAGAGTATGACAGCAGTATTGCAATTTCAGGAACTCATGGGAAAACGACAACGACATCCATGGTTTCGCTGATCTTAAAAAATGCACACAAGGAGCCAACGATCCTGGTCGGCGGCAATCTGCCGGAAATCAACGGGAATGTTTATGTGGGGCAGAATGACTATTTTGTAACGGAAGCATGCGAGTACATGGACAGCTTCCTGAATCTCAAGCCAAAAATCGAGATCATTCTGAATATCGATTCCGACCACCTTGATTATTTCAAGGATGTGGAACATATTGCCAAATCTTTTGACAAGTTTGCGAAACTGGTTCCGCAAAACGGTGCCGTGATCGCATACGATGCCAATCCTTTCGTAAAGAGCGTCATCAGCGGACTGCCGAATGCCATTACATTCGGGCTTAGTGAAAGCTGTGACTACTATGCATCTGATATCAACTTCAACAATGACGGAATGCCGCAGTTCCATGTAAATCACGGCGGCAAAGCACTTTGCCAGATCGAACTTGCTGTGCCGGGCGAGCATAATATCCTGAATGCGCTCGCAGCGTTTGCATGCTGCCACATCCAGGGAGTATCCGTGGAGGATATCGTGAAGACGTTGGACGGTTATACAGGAACGCAGCGCCGTTTTGATCTGCTGGGCGAGACGTCTACCGGGATCCGCATCGTCGATGACTATGCACATCATCCGACAGAAATCAAGGCGACGCTGGCAGCGGTACGCAACATGAAACACAACACTCTGTGGTGCCTGTTCCAGCCGCATACGTATACGAGAACGATGGCACTGCTGGATGATTTCGCAACAGCCTTTGATGAAGCGGATAAAGTCGTGCTGGCGGAGATCTACGCAGCGCGTGAAAAGAACATCCATAAGATCAGCTCCAAGACACTTATGAACAAGATCAAGGAACATGATCCGGGCAAGGATGTTTACTTCTTCGAAGATTTTGAGGAGATAGCAAGCTTCGTATATAATAATGCACAGGAAGGTGATCTTGTCATTACGATGGGAGCTGGCGATATTTATAAAGTTGGTGAAATGATTCTGGATAAAGATCAGAATCGGTAAGGAGTTCCATATGAACAGAGCAGAATATGAAGAAATGGAAGCCAGACGAATCGAGCGCAACCTGGAATATCTGGACGCCGGGGTGGTGTTTATCGATCTGAAAGCAGTATATATCGATGAAGGAGTCAGGATCGGCAAGGGCACGGTCATCTATCCGTGTGTCGTACTGGAAGGTGATGTGGAGATCGGTGAAAACTGCACCATCGGACAGAATACCAGGATCAAGGATTCGATCATCGGAAACGGCACATCGATCCAGAGTTCCGTTATTCTGGAAAGCAAGGTGGGCAACGAGACCAGTGTGGGACCGTTCGCATACCTGAGACCGAACAGTGAAGTCGGCAGCCACTGCAAAGTCGGTGACTTTGTGGAAATCAAGAATTCCAGGCTCGATGACGGAGCCAAGGCAGCACATCTGACTTACGTGGGAGATTCCGACGTGGGCAAGAAGGTCAATCTGGGATGCGGCGTGGTATTCGTCAACTACGATGGCAGTAAAAAGTATCGTTCGGTGGTAGAAGACGGTGCATTCATCGGGTGTAACGTCAATCTGGTATCACCGGTGCATGTCGGCAAAGATGCGTATATTGCTGCGGGAAGCACCATTACAAATGACGTAGAGGACGGAGCCCTTTACGTAGCCAGATCAAAAGGTAAATCTATCGAAGGATGGGTTGAAAAAAGAGGTATTTTAAAGAAGTAGCACACAGTTTAAACAGAAAGCAGAGGTAGGAGAAACAAATGAAAAATAGTGTATTTTCAAACTACAAGGTATTTACAGGAAATTCACACCCTGAGCTGGCGGAAGAAATTGCATCTATCATGGGCAAACCGCTGGGAAAAGCCACTGTAAACAAGTTCAGTGATGGTGAGATTTCCGTGAATCTGTGGGAGACAGTAAGAGGAACAGACTGCTATATCGTACAGTCGACATGTGATCCGGTAAATGACAATCTCATGGAACTGCTGATCATGATCGATGCCATGAAGAGAGCATCTGCAGGAAGGATCAATGCGGTCATCCCTTATTACGGATATGCACGTCAGGACAGAAAAGCCAAGGCAAGAGATCCGATCACAGCCAAGCTGGTAGCAGATCTGCTGGTGGCAGCAGGAGCCGACAGAGTTGTTACGATGGATCTTCATGCAGCACAGATTCAGGGATATTTTGATATTCCGGTAGATCACCTGGTTGGCATGCCGATCCTGTCCAAATATTTTGTGGCAAAGGGACTGGAAGATGTGGTCATTGTTTCTCCTGACCACGGAAGCGTAACCAGAGCCAGAAACATGGCACAGCCTCTGAATGCACCGATCGCCATCGTGGATAAGAGAAGACCGGAGCCAAACAAGAGCGAGATCATGAACATCATCGGGGATATCGAAGGCAAGAACTGCATCCTGGTAGATGATATGATCGATACAGCAGGAACGATCACCAATGCTGCCAATGCACTGAAGGATCTGGGTGCTGTCAGTGTAAGAGCATGTGCGACACATGCTGTACTTTCCGGACCTGCAATCGAGAGAATCGAAAATTCTGCTATTGAAGAACTGGTTCTTCTGAATACACTGCCGATCCCGGAAGAAAAGAGAATCGAAAAAATGCGGATCGTATCCGTTGCTCCGCTGTTTGCAGAAGCCATGACACGGATCTTCACAAATGGATCGATCAGTAAACTTTTTGACTAGAATTCACGAAAAAGCGAGTAGAAAGCAGGACAGATGTTTGTAATCGTGGGTCTCGGAAACCCGGGGAAAAAATACGAAAAGACAAGACATAATATGGGGTTTTTAGCCATCGATAAGCTGGCGGAAAAGCACGATATCAAGGTCAATAAACTGAAACACAAGGCGCTGACCGGAGATGGTTTTATCTTCGGTCAGAAAGCTTTGCTGGTAAAGCCTCAGACGTATATGAACCTCAGTGGTGAATCTGTGAGGGAAATCGTCAGCTATTATGATATCGATCTGGAAGATCTGATCGTGATCTATGATGATTTTGATCTGGAAATCGGAACGATCCGTATCAGAAAAAAAGGAAGCGCAGGCAGTCACAACGGGATGAAGTCCATTATCGGACAGATCCAGTCGAAGGATTTCCCGCGGATCAGGATCGGAATCGGTAAAAGCGGTGGAGGTGCCGAATGGAAGGATTTTGTTCTTGGTAAAACCTCAAAGCAGGACGAGAAGCTGATCGAGGATGCTGTGGATCGTGCAGCAGATGCAGTAGGATGTATTTTAGAAAAGGGTATTGATAAGGCTATGAATGAATATAATGTAAAACCTGGATTATCGGGAAGGGAAGATCGTGACAAAACAAGGAATGATTAACATAGCAGGTGCGTCGGAAGGCCGGATCGCACCGATCATAGCAAATCTCCGAAAAGATAAAAAAGGTCAGAGCTTGATCGTCGTTTCTACGCTCAACAGAGCGAAGCGGCTGGCATCGGACCTTTCTTTTTTTAGTGGAGAGAATATCTATATTCTGCCTCCGGAGGAAGAATCTCTGATACAGTTTGAAGCACGCAGCAACGATGATCTGCTGAAACGGATGAGCGTGCTCCGTGCTGTGAGCCGGGGAGAAGACTGTATCGTGATCGCTCCCGTGACCGGCGCGATCAAAAAACTTCCGCCAAAAGAAATCTTTGCAGAAAACGTGATAGAAATCACGAGAGGAGAAGATATCGATCTGGATAAGATCCGGGAAAAGCTGACATTACAGGGATATGAAAGAGTTTCCATGGTAGAAGGAAGAGGCGAATACAGTGTCCGCGGCGGGATCCTGGATGTGTTTACACCGGATAGCGACAATCCATACCGTATCGAACTGTTCGATACGGAGGTGGACTCCATTCGTACTTTTGATCTGAATACGCAGCGTTCGGAGGAGCACCTGAAATCCGTGAGCATTTATCCGTGCTCCCAGATCCCTCGGGAGCACCAGCTTTTTGCAGAGGCAGAAAAAAATATACGTGCAGCTTATGAGAAACAGATCCGAAAGCTGGAAAAGAAAGAACCCGGAACGGAGCTGATCCATCAGCTGAAACAGAGGGAAGGGCAGCTGCTGGAATATGCCGGGAGCATGATCAATATTCAGTATCTGGAAAAATTCCTTCATTATTTCTATGAGAAAACTATGTATATCTGGGATTATATGCGTGATCCTGAGGTTTTTATCGATGATCCGGCTCGCATTCTGGAGACGCTGGAAGTCTGGGACAAGGAGCGTGGCGAAGATATTGAGACGATTTTAAGTTCAGGACGAGGGATCGGCGAGGATTTCAAGGGGCTTTCCGGGGAAAAAGATTATTTTCTGCTTTACGAAAAGCCGGGCTATATTTTTACTCCCTTTACAGGAACCATTAAAAATGCGCCTTTCCTGAAAGAACTGATCAGCGTCAACTGCAGACAGACGCCGGCGTTTAACGGACGGATGGACCTGCTCAAAAGCGAGCTGGACAGTTATGTGCGGAGAAATTTTGACGTTACCATCGTATGCAGCAGTCAGGAACGTGAGAAAAACCTGCGGGAATTTCTGATCCGGGAAAAGCTGGACGGCAGGATCGCCATGAAGCAGGGAACCCTTACAGCAGGCATGGAATTCACAGATGAAAAGAAGGTCTGGATATGGGAGGGCGATATCTTTGGCGGCAATCGGAAAAGCCGGAGAAAACGCAGGAAAACGCGTGGAGAGCAGATCAAGAGTTTTGCGGATGTGCAGGCGGGCGATTATGTGGTCCATGAAAGTCACGGAATCGGTAAATTCGTGGGTATCGAACAGCTGACTGTGCAGGGGGTGCGTAAGGACTATCTGAAAGTCAAGTACGCGGGAGAGGATTCTCTCTACATTCCGGTGGATCAGCTGGGAATGCTTCAGAAATACATTGGAGGAGACGGTGTGGCGCCGCGACTCAACAAACTTTCCGGTGGCGAGTGGAAAGCGACCAAGGCGAGAGCCCGTGCAGCAGTCGATGATATGGCGCAGGAACTGATCCGGGTATCAGCGGCCAGGATGCATGAGAAAGGTTATGCTTTTTCGGAAGATACCGTATGGCAGAGTGAGTTTGAAGACAGCTTTCCTTATACCGAAACGGAAGATCAGCTGCGATGCATTGAAGAGATCAAGCAGGACATGGAACGTGATGTGCCTATGGACCGGCTGCTGTGCGGTGATGTGGGATTTGGCAAGACGGAAGTGGCGGCCAGAGCATTGTTTAAATGTGTGGCGGACGGCAAACAGGCGGCTGTGTTAGTGCCGACGACTCTGCTGGCTAATCAGCATTATTATACGATGAAGGATCGATTCGAAAAGTTTCCGTTTAAAGTGGAAATGCTGTCCCGTTTTCGTACCGCAGCGCAGCAGAAGGCTATTCTGGAAGGTGTGGAGAATGGGAGCATCGATCTGCTGATCGGAACTCACAGGCTGCTTTCTTCTGATGTAAAGTTCAAGGATCTGGGACTTTTGGTCATCGACGAGGAACAGCGGTTTGGCGTCAAGCATAAAGAAAAAATAAAACAGCTGAAAGAGAATGTAGATGTGCTGACTCTTTCGGCAACGCCGATCCCGAGAACTTTGCATATGTCTCTTTCCGGGATCAAAGATATGAGTACTATTGAAGAACCGCCGGAAGACCGATATCCGGTGCAGACATACGTTATGGAAATGGATGATTTTGTGATCCGGGAGGCCATTGAAAAGGAACTGGCGCGTGGAGGTCAGGTCTATGTGCTGTACAACCGGGTGGATTCCATCAATCGGGTCGCCAGCGAAATAGAGAGGCTGGTTCCGGAGGCATCGGTGGCTGTGGGACATGGCAAGATGCGGGAGCACCAGCTGGAAGATATCATCATGGACTTTTCCAATGGGGAATACAATGTGCTGGTTTCTACGACGATCATCGAGTCCGGCATGGATATCCCTAACGTCAACACCATGATCGTGCTGGATGCTGATCATTTTGGTCTGGCGCAGCTTTATCAGCTTCGCGGGCGGGTAGGTCGCTCGGATCGGATGGCATATGCGTATTTAATGTATAAAAAAGATAAGACGCTTACTGAGATCTCGGAAAAAAGGCTGCGAGCCATCAAGGAATTTACGGAGTTTGGCTCCGGCTTCAAGATCGCCATGCGTGATCTGGAGCTTCGTGGCGCCGGGAATCTTCTGGGAACGGAGCAGTCGGGCCATATGTTGAATATAGGATATGAGCTGTACTGCAAAATGCTGGAAGAGGCTGTCGACAAAGCCCGCGGGATCGAGGAGATCCCGGAAGCGGAAGAAACGGCATTCAATCTGCCGATCCCTGCGATCCTTTCGGAACGTTACATTGAAAACGAAATGCTCAGGCTGCAGATGTATAAAAAGATCGCCATGATCACCAGCGACGAAGATGAATCGGAGATCATAGATGAGCTGCTGGATCGGTTTGGCGATATTCCGAAAGCGACCATGAACCTTATCAAAATATCCAAGATACGGGCCATGGCAGGCAAACTGGGGATCTCGGAGATCTCTCAGCAGGGGTATAAGATCATATTCAAACTTTTAGAAAATGTCAAGCTTACGGAGCGGATCATGGCAGGCCTGATATCCACATATGGAGGCAGGATGATGATAAACGGCGGAAGAGAACCGTACATTAGATTGACCATCGGCAAGGATGACCCTTTGCAGGCCATCGAGAAGTTTTTGCAGATCGCAGTAGGAGAAAGGAAACCGAACTAGATGAGACAGGAACTGCTTGAGATCCTGGAAGCTGTCCGGGAGGAAGAACGCGAGATTCTGGAAGAAGGTGCAGGGATTCGCAAGGATTTGTACACAGAAGGAGAGCCCTTTATTGTGACCGCGCGCAAGATGATGGGAGATGACCAGAAGCTGATCCAGATCAGGACGCATACGAGATTCATTGCATTCCCGCGCCACCGCCACGATTTTATTGAGATGATGTACGTCTGCAAAGGTTCCTGCACACATATCATCGATGGGCAGGAGATCACGGTGCAGGCGGGGGAGTTTTTACTTCTAAATCAGTATTCGTGGCACGAGATCAAGAAAGCGGAAAAGGATGATATTTCGGTGAACTTCGTGATCAGACCGGAGTTCTTTGACAAACCGTACACGATGCTGGGTTTCAACAATGTTATTACGGATTTTCTGATCAATGTTTTGAGAAAGAACAGCAGTCAGGGAGAGTTTCTGTATTTTCAGGTGGCAGACGCGGTGCCGGTGCAGAATCTGATCGAGAATATGGTGTCTATGCTGATCCATGACCAGGAGAACGATCTGATCCTGCAGACTACAATGGGACTTTTATGTATGCATCTTGCTTATTATACGGATCGTTTGAACCGTGGCGTGCAGGAAAAATTCGATGATATGCTGGTCAAAGAGAGCATGGAGTACATAGACAGTCATTTTCAGCATGCCAGTCTGACGGAGCTGGCGGACAAGCTGCATCAGTCGCAGTATTCGCTGTCAAGGCTCTTAAAAGAAAAGACCGGCGAGACGTTTCGGGAGATGGTGCTGAACAAGAGGTTTTATCGGGCGCAGGAACTATTGACGGAGTCGGATCTTCCGATCAACGATGTGATCCTCAGTGTGGGCTATGAAAACACCAGCTATTTCCACCGTAAATTCAAGGAGAAATACAATATGACGCCGCGCAGATATCGGGAGCTGTTTCGACGCTAGCGGCGCTCTTTGCAGAAAACCGGCCAAGGCTTCTGCAAAGACCTTTGCAAATATTCTGCAAATAAGGACACTTTTTTTCGCAAGGGTCGTCCTTATTTTTTTTGCAGAAAATCGTATAATGACAATAGGGAACGAAAAAGGGGTTTTATATAAAAATAAAACAATGAATAACAGGGAACGAAACGCTAAGGAGGTACAAACGATGGTAAACAGATTTATGCTCAATGAAACAAGTTAACATGGTGCAGGTGCGATCCAGGAAATCTTGACGGAAGTGAAGGCCAGAGGTTTTAAGAAGGCTCTGATCGTTACAGACAAGGATCTCGTAAAGTTCCAGGTGGTAAAGAAAGTGACAGATCTTCTGGACGGAGCGGGCTATGCATATGCGATCTATGATGAAGTAAAGGCAAATCCGTCTGTAGAAGTTGTGAAAAAAGGGGTAGAGGCTTTTAAGAAGGCTGGAGCTGATTATCTGATTGCCATCGGTGGCGGATCTCCGCAGGATACCGGTAAGGCCATCGGTATCATCATCAACAATCCGGAGTTCAGCGATGTGGTTTCGCTGGAAGGTGTTGCACCGACGAAGAACAAGGCTGTACCGATGATCGCGGTGGCTACGACTGCGGGAACGGCGGCAGAGACGACGATCAACTACGTTATTACTGATGAAGAAAAGAAGAGAAAGTTCGTATGTGTAGATCCGCATGATATTCCGGTCGTAGCGGTAGTCGATCCGGAAATGATGTCCAGCATGCTGAAGGGATTGACGGCGTCCACAGGTATGGATGCTTTGACACATGCCATCGAAGGATATACGACGCAGGCTGCATGGGAACTGGCAGATACACTGAATCTGAAAGCGATCGAGCTGATTTCAAGATCTCTGCGTGCGGCTGTAGAAAACGACCCGAAGGGCAGAGAAGATATGGCTCTCGGTCAGTATGTGACCGGCATGGCGTTCTCTAATGTAGGGCTTGGCGTGGTACATGGCATGGCTCATCCTCTGGGAGCATTTTACGGAACGCCGCATGGCGTGGCTAATGCAGTGCTGCTGCCTTACGTTATGGAATTCAACAAGGATTACACTGGTGAGAAGTATCGTGAGATCGCTCGGGCTATGGGCGTAGAAGGGGTAGACGATATGAGCCAGGAAGAATACAGAGACGCAGCGATCAATGCGGTTCGCAAACTTTCGCTGGATGTCAATATTCCGCAGAATCTGGGCGAGATCGGCGTCCTGAAGAAGGATCTGCCGGATCTGGCTAAAGCTGCTATGGCAGATGTCTGCACAGGCGGAAATCCACGCCCTTGCACCGAAGAACTGGTGCTGGGTGTTTATGAAAAAGCATTTTAACTAATTCAACCAATCATGTTAGTGCAGAGCCTCTCGTGGTTCTGCCAAGGCAAACTCCTTCATGGATCATGTGTACAGACGGCAGGCTCTCTGCCTGCCGTCCTCATGAAGAGTTGCTGTTTAAAAGACCTCCATACAAGTACGTGCGGTCCTCGCCGACTGTACTGTTCATGATACTGGCTCGGAAGCGATTCCGGGCTTTTTTTTTACAGAATAGTTACAGGTGGGTTGGGATGCCAGATATTTCAAATGTGCAGAAATCGCCTTTTTTGAAGACAAAAACAGAAAAAGGATGGGGGAAACAACAAAAAGAAGGGCGTGCGGGCCGATAAATGTATGATATTTACATTACAGCTGATAAGATACAGAGATATATTTGAAAATATGCTTAAATCTGGCAATGGGCGGCGGATGGATTTGGCGTTTCTGGCTTCATTCTGAAAAGCGTCCGTATAAAAGCGAGTATGCAGAAACGTTTTCTGCATATTGCTATCAGAAAATATGATTTCGTAGAAAAACGTGCCAGAAAAGCGCGAGAGCGGAAGCCAGAAAAGTGCGAGAGCGGGAAAAAGAAAAACCTGTCAACCGTAGCACCGGTCAATCGGTGCTTTTGTCCTATGTGATCAATGAAATGTTATTCCACGGTGCATTTGACAACGAGGCTCCTGCGACATGAGCCTGGGAGGCGGGAGGCAGCAGCATATCACTTTGGCCTCCCGGCAGATAAGCCTCTCATGTCGCAGCTCATTGTCAAACGCCTTTCGCGGCATAAACATTTCAGGGATATGATCAGCAGGCCTACGGCTCTTCTTTACCTGCCATGGCATACACATAGAGCTTACCGGAAAGTGTTCGGATGACGATTGCAGCTGTCCCTTTGTAGAAATCAGCCCGACATCCCTGTTCATCAGCCAAAGCGTAGTATTTGTTGTGGAATCGTATACAGTGACCTGCATCGATTTTCCTGGGTGTCAGGACTGCAAGAAACTGGGTGATTCGATCGGCAGGCGTGACTGTAGTGTTTGAAACAGTCGCTCTATCCGGCCTTTAGCCTGAGGGATGCTGGTGGTTTTGGATCTTCCGAACCATGGGTGAAGGAAAGCGTCCATCTGGATCCTGTTGAGAGCTTTTCATTTGCGATATATTAAGACATTATCATATGCGAAACATAAGGTCTCGTGCTGTAGATGTAAAAAAAGATCTTTTAATTGTAATGAATAAGCAGTGTGTTCTTTCAAAAAAACTTGTGCTAGGGGGGTGGAGTGCTATAATTGAAGAAACGTTTTGTATTTATAACGGCTCGACGAAAAGAATTAAGAGGTGGAAACATGAAAAAGAGAAGACTTATGCTGTGCAGCATCATCTCCCTCATCATGGTGTTTGTGATGGCGGTGCCGATGACGGTAAGCGCAGACACGGCGACGAAAGTTGCCAAAGTAGGCGATACCGAATATGCAACATTAGAAGAAGCTGTTGGAGCAGCTAAGGATGGGGATACTGTTACATTATTGACAGCAGCCAGCATTAATAATGATTTAACGGTCGGAAAGAATATCACTTTAGCTCTTGCGGGAAATACATTGACTGCAAGTGGAGATATTAATGTTACTGGTCAGTTGACTATCAATGATACGACTGGGGGCGTAATTGATTTTAAAGGCGATAAGTGCTTTGTTGTAGATGGTACATCGGCAAAAGCTACATTAGAGTCTGGTAAGGTTTTATGTAACGATACGCAGGGATATGCATTTTATGCTAAAAATGGCGGTACTGCTGTAATCAATGGAGGTACGGTTGAATCCTTATATTCTCCGTTATCGGGAAATAACACTACTGGAAATATGAATTTTGAAGTAAATGGCGGTATGATCACTGCTAAACATGGTCCGGCTATTTATATGCCTGGACAGGGCAAACTGAAAATTACAGCAGGAACTATAAACGGTGGTATTTCACTTCGTATGGGACATGTTGACATTTCAGGAGGAACGATCAATGCCGTTACATCTGATATTGACAGTCCTTCGAAGTATTATGCTTATAGTGGAAATGCTTGGTTCCCTGATGCGTTATATGTATTTGGAGGAACTTACACATCTGCTGCTGGGAATGAATTAGTTCTGAATATCACAGGCGGAACTTTCAATTGTACTAATGGACAGGGTAGTGGTATTGCAATTTATGACCTTGGAAAGATTAACCAGAAAATGGAAACTTCCATTTCTGGTAGAGCTGTAATAACTACAAATGCAGCTAATAGAGATGCTTATCAGGTTCTTAGTCTTTCTGACATTGGTGTGACGAATCCGGAAGCTGGTTTTGGTACACATAGTGGAGATGTAAAAAGTGATATTTCTGGCGGCACTTTCAGTGATGATCCAGCGCAGTATGTAGCTGATGGTAAAGTTGTTATTAAATTTGTCAGAGCTAACAAAGACGGAAATTATTATGTAGGAACTCAGGAAGAAATCCAGGAAATTGCTAACACAGCGAAAGATGGAGATACGATTAATGTTATTAAGGGGTCAATAACACTTGAAATGACAACGCCAGGTGTTAATGTAAACAATGATAGATCTAATGAAAAAGGTAAAGTTATTGTTAACGGCACTCCATTAAAGCCAGATACGGGTATGGAGATTCAGAAACCAGCAACTGATCCAACCAAACCTTCTCAGGATCAGACACAGAAGCCTTCCGACACTGCTAAGGCAGACAAGAGCGCTAAGACTGGCGATGACTTCAATCTGTTCGCAGTAGGCGGAGTTGCACTGGCAGCGATCATCGCGATGGCAGCAGTTGCAATCACAGGAAGAAGACACAGACAGAGATAACAAACTTTTAAAATGAGTCGTTTGAAGATCCGGGATTATTCCCGGATCTTCGCTTTGTGGCAGAATGGTTACAGGTGGGTTGGGATGCCAGATATTTCAAATGTGCGGAAATCGCCTTTTTTGAAGGCAAAAACAGAAAAAGGACGGGGAAAATAGCAAAAGGAAGGGCGAGCCGGTCGGTAAATGTATGATATTTACATTACAGTTGATAAGATACAGAAATATATTTGAAAATATCCTTATATCTGGCAATGAGCGGCGGATGGATTTGGCGTTTCTGGCTTCATTCTGAAAAGCGTCCGTATAAGTGCGAGTATGCAGAAACGTTTTCTGTATATTGCTATCAGAAAATATGATTTCGTAGAAAAACGTGCCGGAAAAGCGCGCAAGCGGAAGCCAGAAAACCGCGCGAGCCGAAATCAGAAAAGCAAGCGAGCCGAAATCAGAAAAGCGCGCAAGCGGAAGCCAGAAAAGCGCGCGAGCCTAAAAAAGAAAAACCTTGACTTTTCAACCTTTGCAGGATAAAATTATAGAGCAAATAATTTTATGATACGGCTGTGACGAAGACAGTAGCCCTGCGTAAGATCCTTACAGAGAGATGCTCGTATGCTGAGAGAGCGTCGGTGAAGCGGACCGTGAAAATCACTTCTGAGCCGAACACTTTATGAGAGACGGGATGATAGTCCCGTAACTAGGGTGGTACCGCGGTTTATGATCGTCCCTAACATAACTATGTCAGGGGCGTTTTTTTATGAGCTGCCGCTGTCCGGTCAACGGATATGGCAAGCGAGCCTTGCGATCGTAATGAAGCGAGGAGGCTTTGCAGGAAGACGGCGGGCTCAGTGAAATAGAATTACCAGACAGTACCAGGAAAGGAATGTATCAACATGATAAAGAACTTATCAGAAAAGCCCATCGCTGAGCTTCAGAAAGAGCAGGCTGAGAAATGGGAAAAAGAAGATCTGCTGGGAAAATGTATCAGCACAAGAGAGGGTATGACGCCATTCATCTTTTATGAAGGACCGCCAACGGCTAACGGCAAGCCTGGTATCCATCACGTGATCGCCAGAACGCTGAAGGACTCCGTGTGCCGCTACAAGACCATGCAGGGATATGAAGTTACGAGAAAAGCAGGCTGGGATACTCACGGACTTCCGGTAGAAATCGAAGTCGAAAAACAGCTGGGCATGTCCGGCAAACAGGATATCGAAAAATACGGCATCAAAGAATTCAACGAAAAGTGCAG
>ERZ824978.833-NODE-833-length-39412-cov-4.555860_pt1 | contig 39412 bp, 37 predicted proteins | sample MGYA00519860_ERZ824978 | MGnify/ENA primary metagenome ERZ824978 (study PRJEB31778, sample SAMEA3449184) | human gut metagenome | biome: human gut; feature: human-associated habitat; material: faeces | place: United Kingdom | collected 2010/2012 ... | reverse complement strand
CAGGTTGGGAATACGACTTTCACAGCAAAACCTCCTCCGAGATGATAGTGAGGAGAATGCAGGGACTGAACCGCCAAGCAATTAACAGGTGTTAAAACAATCCTTAGTGTACGGGTTCAAGACGCCACTTATTTGTGCTTGAAAAGGTGGTTCCAGCACTGATTGATATACTGTTTTAAGTTAGGAATGCAATCTACGACTCCTCTCACCGTGCGTTGTAGTGTGCATCCTCCTCAATATAATTCTACAAGAAAGGCGGCCGTTCGTCTGCATACTTTCATTCCTATTTGTGCGGACGCAAAAGCGGCCGAATGGCTGATGATATGAAAGAACGGAATAAACCGGCGTACTCAGCGCTTCGGAGGATGCTCCTGCATTGGGGAGCATCCTTTTTTTATTTGGATAGAAGCTCCATCAATCCCGGAACGTCGGGTGTTCAGAGTGCCAGTATACAGAACTCATTGGAAAAAGGCAATGCCCCGGCAGGACAAGTACTTTGTCCCGATAGGACAGGGTTTCGACTTGACAGAACAGGATTCAGAAAACGCCGCTTAAAAATTGCAGGAAAGAAATAGGCGAAGACATGCGTTAAATTAATGTGATTTGGAAAAGCACGGTCTAAAATGCACATTACGATTCCTTCAGCCGGGATCTCAGCGTCGTAAATGGTCATTCGCGGTATTTTTCGTACATTTCACCGCAAAGTCTCCGTATCGCTTCAAAATAAGGTATAATTAAATGCTGAACAGAGCGACTTCCTTTGAGAGAACAGAGCGGCGAATCCTGAATGCTGTTTGCTGACTAAGTACGAAAGGATGGGACACATGCAAATCATCGTATGCGAAGACGATAGCCTGTATCAAAAGTCCCTTCAGGAAAAGATTGCCCGATGGGTCGAAGAATCTCAGCGTGACAACATTACCGTTTCGTTTTTCTCCTCATCGGAAGAATTTTTGACCAAATGGGAAAAAGGCCTTCGAGCGGACATTTTGTTTCTGGATATTCTTTTTGAAAACGAATTGGATGGAATGGAAGTGGCACGGCAGATACGCCTTACGGACACGTGTGTTCCCATTGTTTTTGTCACCAATTCGGAAATGTTTATCAAAGAAGGGTATGCCGTCCGAGCTTTTCGCTATTTAAGCAAGCCTCTTTGCTATGACGATATTGCTTTTTGTCTTGACATGGCGTATAAGCAGTACACGCTGGCTCATAATGAGTACTTTATCATCGCCGACGGCTCGCGCAGAATTGCCATCAGATATGAGGAAATCCTGTATCTTGAAGCGTTCTCTCCTTATACGCTCGTTTGGATGCAGAGCAATAAGGAGCCACTGAAGCTGCGGTTTCGCTTCCTCGATTTGCAGAATAAGCTGCCAGGCGAATTGTTCATCCCGTGCCATCGCAGCTACATCGTAAACATTATGCATGTACGACGCGTAAAAAGGCACGAACTTTTTCTTTCCACGAGCAAAACACTCCCCGTTTCAAGATCTTACATGAACCGTGTAGGCGTGGCTTTTGACAGTTATTATCAAGAAGGCGGTGCTTTTATCCATGTGGATCGCATTTGAAATCTTCGTTAATTTTTTTCAGGCTTTTCTTGTGCTCTGGTTTGTGAAGAGCCGATTGCATATTGCGCGGAAGAATCTGGCTTTGGACGCCGGATGCGTTTTGCTGGTCGGTCTTTACACCTCGCTTTACTTGTTCTACGACGTGCCTGTTCCCGACACCTTCGTGTTTTTCATTCCATTTGGATATGCGCTGGCTGTTGCTGATGATAAATGGTATGTATCCGCATTTTGGGCTTCCATTCTTGCGCTGCTGTTCCTATCCATTATTTCACTCTCCCTGCATGTTTTTATGACGATACCGGGAGGATCATATGAGAAACTGATGCAAATGACGTGGGGTCGATTTGCCTTTGTTATGGTTACCAACGCCATATTGACAATCATGGTTTATGCCATTTCAAAACTGAAAAAGGATTATAGCTCCCCCTACCGGCTTACGCTGGTTCTGTTCCTTGCCGCAAATGTAGCGTTGTTTATTGTTGAAGAAGCACTATATAAACTACAGCTGCAAATCGATTCCGCGAGCTTGATCACAAACGCTTTCTTTTGGGCGTATATAGCGCTCTTTGCCTGTACGCTTCTGATCATTCTTTTATACCACAACATGTCGCTGAGCGTTGAGCGGGAAACCCGTTATCGTGCGGAAGCAACCGTTGCCGCGCAAAGCAAACAATTTCAAGCGGAAATAGAGATGCTCTACAATAACCTCCGCATCAAAGCGCACGACTTCAAGCACCATTATGAAGCGTTAAAAGAAATGGTGCGCAAGGGAAACAGCGAAGAGGCCAAGGCATATCTGGCGTCTTATCAGCAAAGCATTTGCAAGGAAGAGTTTATCCTCACCGGCTCCACCGCTGTCGATTCCCTGTTGCTTGCCAAGGTTCTCACTATGAAGAAAATGGGGATAACCTTTCGCTATTCACCTTATCCGCTCGATCAGCTGCCCATTGAAGAACCGGACTTCTGTACCATCATCGGCAATCTGCTGGACAACGCAATCGAAGGAACGCTCCGCGTTGACGCAACATCGACGCCTTTGACGATTCACCTGACATTTTCACGTTCATGGGATATGTTCTACATTTATTGCGCGAACCCATGTAATGCGCAAACAATTAAAAAAAGCAACGGCTCTTGGCTCTCCTCAAAAGAAGCGGATGGGCTTCCCGGTTTACACGCCGTTGGCATACGCAGCATGCAGCAAATCGTTCAGCGGGCGGAAGGGCGTTGTTCCTTTGCGTCGGATAACGGTGTTTTCAATGTAAAAATCGTACTGCCTTGTAAAACGGTTGAAACGGAGGAAGGTCAATGATTCAAACGCTGGCCAGGGGAATAATTGCGGCTCTGGAAAAAAGAAACGCAATTCGTCCGCAGGATCGCGACGTATATATCTATGGCTGCGATATTTTATTATATACGGTGTTTAGCACTGCGGGCCTCTTCGCTGTTGGTTTTGCTTTCAGCCGTTTCTGGGAAACGGTCGTATGTGTCTGTGTTTTCTATCTGAACCAGTCCGTTGGCGGCGGATATCATGCGACAACGCACCTGCGATGCTTCCTTACGATGGCAGCTGGGTTGACGATTTTTATTCTTTCGTTCCTCCTTCCGATACCGCATGCTGTTGATATGTTGCTCGGAGTTCTATCCCTTGCCGTCCTGTACTGCATTCCGCTTGTATTGCACGAGAATAAAACTCATCTTGAAAAAAGCAGAACGCAATTGACAAAACGTTCGCATTATATTGCGATGCTGCAGCTGCTCATCTTTATTCATGTTTCCGTTTATTTCCGCAACTGGGTTTTCCATTCGCTGAGCATGGCTCTGGTGCTATGCGCCCTTTCACGCTGCGTCGCCGAGAGACTACGCAGACGCAGAAATAACGGCTCAGGTTTTCTTCTTCCTTAGAACGGCAATGTCGATCATCGTCTGTACGACAGCCTGTATTCGATCTATTTCATCCTGCGGTAAGTCCTTCAGAATAATGGTGGGAACGTCGTCCATTTCAAGAAGATAATCTGCGCTCACCTTGAAAAGAGAACACAGCTTCTTCACATTTTTCACGGTCGGTAAAGACACGTCGTTTTCCCAGTCCTTCACCGAGTTTACATTCGTGCCGACCTTCCGTGCAAAATACGTTTGCGACCACTGTCGTCGAGAGCGCAACTGTGAGATTCGTGAGCCTGTGCTCATATCATCACCTCAATTTTATCATATAGAAAACAGAAGGTAATTTACTGGCCGATTTTGTTATGTATTCTTATCAGCTTTCGTCAAAAACGTGCAATTCGCGCTGCTTTTATGTCGTTTCGCGGCATCCGCCCCAAATGACAAATAAATTATGCTATGATTCAGTCGAAGGGAGGGATACGATGAGCAGCGTATTCGAAGCCATTGCAAACTGGCTCTATGAGTATGGCAGGACGAATGCCGGCATGCCCAGCATCCGCGGCTCCTACGAAGCGCCGGTACCCGAACAGCTGTACACCGACAGCAAGTAGAACTCTGTTTCACCACAGTAGGGAGGCGATTCCCTTGGGCGTATAGCGCCACTCTCTGCAACAAAAAAGTCCTTGCAAAGCGTGTAGGCACACGAACCGCTTCTGCGGTTGACTTCACAAGGACGAAACCAGTATACCAAGTTACTGAAGTGATTGCAATGTGCAGGAGGAAAACACATGAAAAAGATTCGTATCGTTGCGTTCGTCATGCTCGTTGTACTTGCCGTATTGCTTGCAACAGCAGCTTGTGCTGGCACCACGTTGCCGTCAAGTTCCAAAAAGAAGACGGGATCTCATAATGGAACCTTCAACAGCCTTGGAGAGACTCCTCTTTACTATTCCAACTATAATGTAAAACCCACCAGTTCTTCAATGAGTATGTGGGTGACAGGTAAAATGAATCAAACTGGAGCTACCTCTGATTTTCGCAGCGGCAATGGCTTGATGGGATTGTCCAGCGAACTTGGGTCTACAAAACTTTACAATTTCAGCGATACGGAGTCAAGCAGAAACAACAATTACAGCAACTCTGTCAGTACCAGCAACTACTATTGGGCGTCTTTTCGTTTGATTGATCGTAACATGCAAGCCCAACTTGTCGGCCGCTACACTTTTAAATCCAACTAATTCTCAACTTCGGGACGGGGTATGAGACATGCTCCTCATGCCCCGCCGTTTCCTAATTTATAGGAGGAATAGTTTCATGAAAAAAGCGGTTACCGTTTTGGCGGCGGTACTTATGTTGCTTGTATCCATTCCATATGGCTATGCAGAGAGCGAGTCACCTTATCAGACGATTCCTTTTCCACGAAAGGGTGCTAAGCCAGAAAACTTTTACCTTTCGGAAAGCGGAGTACTCATGTTCAAAACCAATGACGGTACTTACGCCTATCAAAACGGTAAATGGAGCAAAAGCGATATGCGGCCGGTATCCGCCATCTATGAAATTGTTAAGAAGGGCTCTGTTATCAGTGTTCTCCAAAACGGAGAACTCGTCTATACCGATCAGGAAATGCAAACGCTGTGTATTACGGATGACACGTCGGCCTATGGAACAAAAGACAATAAGGTCTATCAAATTGATATCAGCACAGGCAAGCATACTGCAGTTTGTTATGTGGAAGGCTGGGAAAGCTCTGATTGGGCGCAGCAGCTTCTTTGTTCCGGACGAACGCTTTATGTCATCCAGACATTGATTCCTGTCATTCAGGCCATCGATCTGGATCTGGTGGCGCTGCAAGGCATAAAATCATTGAGGATCGCTCTTGCCAGCGACATGGATATTGGCAACGTGGTATTGTCGACTTCGGAAAAACGTTTTATGGAAAAGCATATAGACGCCATCATTGATATGGTGAGGGTAACGCAGGATCAGCTCCGACTGGATCTGATGAGCGACCCATCCAGCTATGATCTGATCGTTTGCGAACCTTCCCTTTGGAACGATCTGGCGCAGGCTGGCGTCTTTGCGGACTTGGAATCGTTTCCTCAGCTTAGAGACGCCTGGCAACTATGGATCGACATGAGCCCTCTTTGCCGGTATGAGAGCAGATTGATGGGTGTTCCCCTCTGGCTGAATTGTGATCTTTTGTGGGTGAACGACACCCTGACCGATCTTCTAAAGGCTGTTCAATGGCCTGAGCCGGATTGGACATGGGAAGACTTTTTGCGGCTGGCTCGCCAATGCTGTCAGGACCTGAACGGAGATGGAAAGCCTGATCTGTATATCGCTTATCAGCGAATGTTCGATACGCCTTATGCACACGGACTGAAGGCCTTTTCGCTGCCAGTGCACCAGGCAGCCATTCTGTACCAGAACGGTCAGCTGAAGGATATGCAATGCGCCGAGGTTTTGAACATGCTCTCCGTCTGGAAAACCTGCTTTGACGAGCATTTGCTGTATCCTGCCGATGGCTATTATGAAGAACCGCATATGAACATGGTAATCTTTGCCTGGAATATGCCTGCCGAATGGTGCGAGTATGCGGAAACGGCAGATATACGGCTTACAATGCCGGGCTTGTCGGATAAGTTGCGCTGCAATCCAGCTGACAGCGTTTTGCTTTCCATCAGCGCCCATTCCACTCAGATGAAACTGGCTGTTGATTTCGCAGAGGCCTATATGCGCTTCGGTGCAGATGAGCACCATTACCTCAAAGAGCACATCTATGCGCTATCTGAAATTCTGCCGTACACTAAAACCTGGAAAATGCCTTCAGAATTTCATGACGCCCATTATGTGGCGGCGCTGCAAGACGCATGCCGAGAGACATGGGAGCTAAGTCTGTATGATGACATGGAACTACAGTTGGCACGATATCTGCACAACGAGATCAGCGCCGAGGAATGTGCGCACCTTTGGCAGGAAAAGCTGCGAATGACGCAAATGGAGTAAAACCGTGAATCATAAGCATCCATCCCGTATTTTCATCTGGTTTATCGCACTGCTGGCGCTATGCACCTATTTTTCCGCCACCATCGTCTCCATGCTGTCCGCGCGAGTAACACTATGCGTTCCCTCGCCCCAGGTTCTTGAGGATCATACGTTTGTCAGCAGCGTGATTCCCCAAAGCGCATTAGTGCTCGAAAACCAGCTTTTTATCGCAGTGGAGCAATCGGATCTATGGGGGAGTTTCCTTGTTGCGCACCCGGTTCTGGTCGAAACGAAGGATCTTGGCGATGGGCAGGTCGCTATTTTGGATGGTCTAGTCGGCAACGAACAGGTGATCGTTTCCTGGGATCGCCCTTTGGACATGGGAATGCGGGTGATTGAGGAATGAAACGAAAAAAGCGGTGGGTCCTTGCGCTCCTTATGGCGCTTTGTATTCTTTCCTTGACTGAGTTATATTCTTATGTTGCCCGTGCTTCCTGCTCCTTTGTAATCACAGGAACCTTCTCCGGAGAGCAGTCTGATCGCTTTGCCGCGATGCTAAACTCCAACGATCTGATCGCATCAAGCGCTTCTTACAAGAGGGAAAACTGGGTTGCGTTGGAGGATGAGCATCAACGGAGAATGTGTTATGCCGACTTGATCCTTGCCTTTGGAGAATATACTCCCGTCTATCCGTTTCATATTCTGTGCGGACGCTTTTTGCGCCCTGGGGATAAAAACCGAATCGTCCTTGCGGCAGAACAGGCGAGTGAGCTGTTTTGTACTTATCAGTGTGAAGGACGCACCGTGCTTGTCAACGGAACTGCTTATACGGTGACCGGCGTTTACCAGCTCTACGGCGCCTATGCAAAACTATCGTGCATGGGGTTGACGGAGGCCTATATTTCCTCAGACAGTCCGCTCACACATTGGCTCATCACCGCAGCAAGAGGCAAAGAAGCGCAGCTTGCTTTTTCATTGGAGGAGCTGTTGGCACACATGGGCGTATCGGACATTTTCACAGAGCCTGTTTATCGTAGCCGGGGATGGCTTTTCTTTTGGCTGTATGCTCAAATCACCCTTTGGGGCGTACTTTTCTGCATACGGCTATGGAAGCGAAAGCAGGCGGCGTTGGAGCGGTTTGCGCCTTGGACAAAGGCGCTTAGCCCTCGGTTTTTAATACTGTTGGCAGTATGCCTTGTTCTGGCTTTGCTCAGAGGTCTGCCCATGGCCCCTACTTCCTTACCCACAACTCTTTCATGGGCCGCTGTCCGTGATCAGGCGAGGGTGCTTTTATGCCAATGGAATACGCGCGTCATCACACCGTGCATGGAAATGGTTTACGATAAGTGGCTGACGATCGGCGGCATAGCGCATTTCGTCGTCTTCTGGCTTCTGTATGGATTGTTGAAAAAGGAGGGAGCGCAATGCGTCAACGAGTGGCGAGGGCTTTGATGCTTCCCGGCCTGGTAGGCTTCTCGCTGTTTTATCTGTTACCTTTGGGTATGACCTGCTTTTATGCTTTTGTGTGTTCACCCTTCGACACTACTTTTGTGGCGCTGGATAATCTAACAAAAACCATCGGCAATTCCTACTTTCAGATGGCCTTGTATCATACGGCATCCTTTACGCTGATCAGTGTCGGCGCAGTCATGCTGCTCAGTGTGTTTCTTGCTTTTTTGCTTGCTAATGGCAACTATACGTTTCATGCGCCCTTCATGCTGCCTGTTTTGCTTCCAACGGTAGCGGTCTGTTTGATATGGAGCGTGCTTTTCGGACGGGGAAGCCGACTGGAATCACTTGGAATCCCAGTAGAGGTGTCGCTTTATACATTGTTTATATGGAAGAACACGGGGCTGCAGGTGATTTTTCTGCTTAGCGCCTTGGCCCAGCTTCCACGGGAACCTATGGAGGCTGCGGCTATCGATGGTGCGGGAGCGTTTGGCCGTCTGTGGTATGTTGCATTGCCGCAGCTTTTTCCGACGCTGTTTTTCTGCTGTCTTTATGTGATGATGTGCAGCTTCCGCATCTTCCGAGAAGCCTATCTATTGTATGGTGCCTATCCCTCCGAAGGGCTTTTTATGGTTCAACATTATATCAACCATCAGTTTACAAAGCTGCATTATCCGGAAGTGGCCGCCGCCGGACTTCTATATGCCATACCTGTTATTATTCTCATTGCGTTCATTTTTCGCGTGGGAAACAAAGCAAAAGAGGGGCACGGTGCATGAAAAAAATAATCTTTTCCTTCCTTTTGGTCTTTTTTTCGGCCTTGTTCTTGTTTCCACTGTTGTTCGTGTTTACGGGCAGTCTGATGGACGTTCGTGAGTTTGCCAATTCTTATGGTTCTGCGCGTCTCCGATTCCCTGTTTTAGTCCCACGGCAGGCTTCTTTATCGCAATATGGTCAGCTGCTTTTGAATTCCCTTGGCTTTTTATCAGCATATTGGAAATCTCTTTTTCTAGCAGCCAGTACCTGTCTGCTGCAATTAATCGTTGGCATACCATGCGCTTATGGCTTTTCCACACTGCGTTTTTGCGGGCGTAAGCTGCTTTTGTTCCTCTATGTCGTGATGATGATGATGCCGTTTCAAGTTACCATGCTGCCCATGTACCAGCTTGTTCAATGGATGGGTTTGTTTGATTCGTATTGGGCGCTTATCGTACCCGAAGTATTCGCCCCTTTTACGGTTTTCATGTTGACGCAATTTTTGGATCAGCTTCCTCAGGAATTGATAGAATCCATTCGTCTGGAAACTACCAGCGTGCTTGCTGTCTATCGACATCTCATCATTCCAGTCTGTAAGCCGGGGATTATTGCTACGATTATTCTTTCTTCCGTCGAAACATGGAATATGGTTGAAAAGCCGCTACTTTATATCAGCAACATACAACGCTACCCTTTATCCATGCTGCTATATGAGGCAGGGAGACAAGTCACATCCACTACATTGGCGGGCTGTGTGCTTTATACTGTACCTGTATTTCTTCTGTGGATTTGCTTCAAGGAAGAGATTTGCCAAGGTATTGCCAGTCTTCAGATCAAATAGGTTGTGATGGGAAGTTCGGATCCATTGATCAGACGGATGACTGCTTTCCTTTGCAAAGACCAACCAGCGTTTATCACAAGTCCCACGATCCTTGCAGACAGCTTGCCATAAGTAAGCTGCATAGGTCGTGGGGCTTTTGTGCCGATGAAATGCGGTTTCCTGATGCCGGAACAGCAGCAACCTCTTCGCCGATGAATTACCGGGGGTGACACATCTCTACCGAAACGTCCCTCGTCTGCGGCTGGCCGTCACGAATACGTGGCAAAAAAAGTAAAAGGCGGGTTTTTCAAGATGAAGCGCACGGTGATGTGACTGATCTTTGGAGCGCCCGGACGTCCTGTCACACTACATCCCTGTGGTTCTAATCTCACGTCCACAAACCGGGATTGAGTTCAATTCATCTGCCCGGTTTATGGTTTTTTATGCTGCGGCAGCTTTTATGCTTTGAGCGGCACGCCGTTATTGCCGCCGCCTTTTGGGAGCGTTTGAGGGTTTGATAATTCTTTTGAGGTAATGCTATATTTTCCCGAATTGAATCGTCTATATAAATGAAAGGGGGTAGAGTCCAGTGGCCACGGCTCAAAAACCCGATCTGTCCATGGAAGAAACGCTGACGCGCATGGTCGGCGAATGGCAGCTTCCGCTTCTGCGAACCTGCTGCGCGGTGCTTGGCAGCGAGGATCTGGCAAAAGACGCCGTTCAGGAAACCTTCCTGAAGGCTTACCGGGGACTGCCCTCTTTCCGAGGGGAATGCAGTGAAAAAACCTGGCTGATGCGCATTGCCGTCAACGTTTGCCGGGATATGCTCAGAAGCTCCTGGTTTCGCACGATCGACAGGAGGGTCAGCCTGGAGCAGCTTCCAGAACCCGTTTCTCATCCCGTGGAGGAGGACCAGTTCCTCATGGAAAGCATCCTGACCCTGCCGCTCAAGCAGCGGGAGGTCGTCCTGCTCTATTATTACCACAACATGACCTTGAAAGAGATCGCCGGAGCGCTGAATATTTCGCAGCCGTCCGTATCCCGAAGGATGAGCCGCGCAAAAAAACAGCTCAGGAGTCTGCTGAAGGAGGAAGTACTGTGAAAAAGAGTTTTCATCAAAGCGTTCAGCGCGCTATGGACAGTTGTTTCTCCGGCGTGCAGGCCGATCCCTTTCTTGCACAGAAGATCATCAACGACAAGGAGGAAAAGCCGGTGAAACGAAAACTGACCCTTGCCACCGTCCTGGTAACGCTGCTGATCATGCTGGCGGTCACGGCGCTGGCCATGGGGGTCTACGAAGCAATAAAGCCCGCCATGGATCAAAGCGCGCCTCTGCTGCTTGGTGAGGATTGGGGGCTGGACAATAAGCTGCGCTTTGTGGAAGTGCTGCGGGCATACGGGATCGTTGCAAACGACGATGAGCAGCTGGCGTTGTGCGTGGATCCTTCGGTTTCAGACGACCGTCGTGAAGAAGCCGCTTCGATTTTGATTGATCGCATCTATGGCGACTTGATGCGTGAGCAGCTGGATCCCACCATTCTTCAGCCTGAGGAATACAACACTCCTGGTCTGGAAAACGTATTTACTGTTTTTTATCGCAGCGTTTCCCCGGATGCGGATCAGGCCGTCATTTCCGACGAGTTTGAAAAATGGTTTGCGGAAAGCGTCCTGTTTGAACCCGCCGGGGAAGCCGCGACATACCAGCGGTCTGAAAAGGCTACCGAGGAATACGTCCGTCAACTCTGCCTGAGCGAGCTGTCTGAAATCCACAGTTTCAGCAAAAAGGAGCGGCAGGCGACGGAGATTACAATCCGCTTTGACGATGAGGCTGGCTTGTGGATCGCCGATTTCTTCGTAGAGGCGGAGCAGCTGAGACCCGCGCTGCGGGCGGAATGGGGCGAAAGCTATTTCGACCCGGCGCAAAAGGCCTATCATTGGACAAAGCTCTTTCTTGCAAGCGGAGAGAGAACCGACGCTTCCAGCGTGGAAGAATACGAATGGAGTCAGCTGATCCCGCGGGCGGCCTATCCGCACTGGGAGGACTGGGAGTCGGATTTGCGGGCTTTCCTGTACTGTTCCACCGAGGAGAGAGCCGAATTCTGCGCGACTTACAAGCCCGTTGTCGACGCCTTCCTGGACCGGCGTCCAGATATCAAACAGTATTTTCTGGATACCCAATCGGGATATGCCGATCGATACAGCCAAACCATCTATGACGTCACCCGTCAGACATACGGCATTCCCGATGAAGGAAGCATCCCCGAAGAAGAAGCGCTTCGTATTGCTCAGGCGGCTTATCTGAATTCCGGATTGGAAGGCGTAACGCAGGAAATGCTGCAGAAGCGCTGCCTGACCTCTGCACTCTTCATCGTCACCGAGCCGTCCAAGCCGATCTGGAAGGTAAGGATCGCGGCGTCGCCCCATAGCGGAGCGTGGAGCATGGAAGATCATCACAATGGATACCGGGTTGTGATTGACGCTACGTCCGGTGCGATTCTGGAAGAAGGCGAGCTTTACGGCTCCACACCGGGGATGAGCGTTCTGGAATCCGCCCTTTGGCATTACTGAGCCTTTATACCCCGACAGAAGGCGGGTTCATTGCAGAAATCATCTGAAACCATCCAAATAGAATCTGCTGAGCCGTCCGTTGAATGCGCCGTTCGTCCCCGTGCAGGGATTGTGAAAATCTTGACGGATATTGGAAGGGCGGGAAGAAAAAGGCGACGCTATACGTTGTATGGGTGTAGTGAGCCATGCGTACCCGTTTCAACTCCATTGTTCTTTTTCTTGCAGTGCGACACAGAACCGCTGTTCGGCTGATTCCATTCCCCACCGCAAGGTATTCTATTAATATGAAGTAACTCTGTCCAAGCAGAGCAAGAAGCCCTATGGACCGACCGATAGTCTCCTGTGCCTGCACAAACAACATCAGCCACAATGCTGCTCGACCACCATCTTTCACACCGTTTGTTTTTCCTCTAAGAAGCGCTTTTTCCCATCGTATCCAAGAGAGGGGCGATTCCATTGGGTGTTGTTTTTGGTTTTGTTTGAAAGACTTTGTAAAAACATACTCCGACCGGCAGCCATCGCATAAGAGATGGACGTTTAACAATGGCAATATCAGTGTAGCGCAATCCGTATCCTTTTGCAATGGGTCAATTCGGCATTCGATACAACCGGAGAATTGTTATGAAAATGGGACGTCTTTTGGGTAAGGGCGTCCGATATTGAGCAAACGAATCAAACAATATAAAATGCGAGAAACACGACAACACAACCAAAATTACGTAAAAAAGAGAGGAAAGGACAATGAAAAAGATTGTTTTCACCATCTTGACACTGATCATTATAATGGTAGGCATGACAAATAGTCTGGCATCAGGTGACATTACACCCTTTGCTGTACGTGATCCGAACGATGTGAAACCTTTGCCGTATGAAGGCAGTGGAAAAACCTCTGGGACGATGAGTCCAGCTCTTCGAGCTCCAAGCGATGGTAAAATTACAATCTATTTTAAGGATTGCGCTTTTGTTGGAAAATCTTCCGGCAACACGCACCCAACAAAATCGCCAAGCAAAGTGACGGTTTGGGTCGAGCGGCATAAAAGCGGAACTACTTGGGTATCTGAAAAGGCAAAGACCACAGTTACACTGAGCGGCGGAGAGGGAGAAATAGATTTCACTGTTACTGCTAACGCTATCATTAGCGTACATTTTACGGCTCCTGATATTCCGAATGGATATACTTTCAAATATACACGGGGAGTAAAAGAACAATAAACTTCAGTGCCCCCCCGCCAGAGCAATCTGGCGGGGGGCAATAAAGAAGGAGGAAACCATTTATGAAGCAAGTCTGGACTTTTCTTTTAACCGTCGTTTTTTTATTCTCCATATGTCCATGTTCGTTAGGGCAGGAAGTGACGCCTAAAGCCAAAGAAGAGTATACTGAAGAGCGTGGACTAGCCCTTGCCGAGCTATTTTGGCTTGTTGTGGATCTTGTTGAGGATGATTTGACACCTGAAGAAAAAGATATTTATGCTACGCTGATCCCCATCCATCTGCAAAATCTATATCAATCCGATGACTGGCAGCGCTTTGAAAAGGATTTGACCTTTTGCAAAACGGCCGATGATCTGAGACATGTGCTGGCAGGAAATTATGTGGGAATCACCCAGCCAGAGTCTGGCCGTCCCGGGCGGATGGAAAGTACTGCTATGATGGAACAGCTTATGGCTGAATTGAAGCTCTCCAGTATCTTCCCTCTTGTTTTTTATGGTCCACTGCACGCTACCTCCTCCTGCTCTGAGGCATGGGAGATCTTAGCGATGCAACCCGCAGAACTCACTGACAGAGAGGTTCTCCTGCAACTGCTTCTGACCCAAGATGGGACAGTTGTAAGTGTGAATGCCTTGGCCCTGGAGGGCGCTTATGAATTTGAAAAGACAGAGCGCGGATCCTTGGAAGAGAAAAGGGCTGTGCTGGAAAGAGCCACAGCACTCACGAACACCTATTCTATTTGCCGGGGGCGTGGAGGATTACTTCAGCCAATGATGCTCTCGGAGTTTTTCTATCAAGGGCATAACCTCGACGAATCTTTGGCATTTCTCTGGGTGGGATACGGCTCCTCTGATGTCAATCCCTCTCAGGAAGAAACCTACGTATCCGAGAATGATGAGGATGATTCCAACTTTGGTGATGCGCTGCTCCTGGGGGTCTCCTCGCAGCGAGTGTATTATTGGAAATCCTTTGTTTCAAAGCAACTGGCGCTTTCAGCTATTACGGAAGAAGGCATTTCCATTCCATGAGCAAAAAATGCTGACAGTCTGGCAATGAGGAATTATCCAGAATCTCCTGATTTGACAAGTAAAGCCATTCCGATCTCAAACCGCGTCGCTATTCCACTCTTCTCGTTCCGCTCTTCGTGTCACGCCATTCTATTCTCATGCCGCGTCACCTGCACGGCTGTTTCAAATGCTCAAAGAAATGGCGCATCAAAAGCGCCGAGACGTCCCACGCCTGTGGCTGGCCGCCGCAAAGATGGGGCAAAAATAAAGGAACAGAGAGGATCTTTCAAGATGAAACGAAACGGTGATTTTCTTCGGACTTTCTTTCATGCGGCGCTGGTTTCATGCTTCCAGGCAGATATGGCGGTTATGGCGACGGAACTGGGCTATTCGATGGATGCGTTGAAACAGGCGAAGGAGTGCCAAGATGACGAGACCGCAAGTACACTGTTTGAGCATCTGACGCAATACTGTTTGCGGAAGGACCTGAGCATGGACACTCTTCTCTATGCTGCCGCCTCTAACGACTGATCTTTGGATCGCCCGGACGGCCTGTCACACTGTATGCCTGTGGTTCTATCTTGTGTCCATAAATTGTGTTTAGGTTCATTTCACCTGCCCAGTCTATGGAGATTATTCTAAATGGAGTGGAGGTTCACTTCAGCGGTTCAAAACGCTCTCGGCGGTTCAAAAATCCGAAAAGTGAACCGCCCCTCCGTCATCTCGGCAAGGGGCCACACAGTATCACTATGTCCGTATAGACACATATAGTTCATATCCGAACCTGATTCTTTCCGAAAAAGGTTCGGGTACGTTTTTTATTAATCGGAAGTTCTGCGAAAGGACTATTCGGAACGGTAAACAGGAACGAACAAAGACATGGTATCACTAGGCCGGTAATATGCCTTCCGCGCTATTTGGGGCGTTTTGGGTCAATCGCTGCGTATCGGAAGCCTGTATATCTCTGGCAATAACGCACCAGACTTTGTGCCAAGGAGCCCAGCCCACTTTGAAATTTCTGCGGAGTGTGTACGCTCATAAGCAGCCAAACGATCAAGACCTCCTATATAATGTGTTCTTTCATTGGAAAGTATGGTATACTCGGCTCAACAAAATGGGATTTGTGGAGGTTGTAGCATGGATAGGACAGAAATCGTAACAATAACGAATATGTGTATGGTATACGATGGTAATAAGGTTTTAGTACAAGAAAAAATAGATGATGATTATCGCGGCGTTACATTTCCGGGAGGGCATGTGGAAAAAGGAGAATCCTTTACGGATGCTGTAATTCGTGAAGTGTTTGAGGAAACGGGATTAAGAATTTCTTCGCCTATACTATGTGGAATAAAAGATTGGTCAAACGATGACGGTTCAAGATATATGGTTTTATTTTATAAAACCAACAAATTTGAGGGGAACTTGTCTGCATCTGCTGAGGGGGAAGTTTACTGGACAGAAATAGAAGATATGAAAAAGGCTGATTTAGCGGATGGAATGGAAAAGATGTTGGAAGTTTTTTTTAACGAAAATTTAAGCGAGTATTTTTTCTATAAAGAAAACAATAGATGGGTAGATGTATTGAAATAGACAACTTCCAGTTTGTCGTATTCGCTCGCAGCAGGGTTCGGGGCGGGAATGCCCCACCAAGCATGACAAAATCCGAACCTTTTTTCAATAAGAAAGGTTCGGATTTTCTTTATATCATATCGTTTGTTATTTTCTGTATTCATCCTTCGGAAAGGGAATGTTTCCCCCGCTCCGCTTGCATTTGCTCCATCTGTTCGAAAAGCGATACCCTTCGTTCTGCAACGCGGACTTTGATTTCCTCAAACGGCAAGTTCTGAAACAGCACTTGCGCCCCTGTTTTTTCATCGGGAAAGCGCACACACGCCCACTGGCCCTGCCCGGCCTGACTGTTGTTTGTTAAAATATAAAAAAGATGATACTTGCGCTTCTCAAAAATCGCGTCATATGAATCAAAGCAGGGATAAAGTTCTGTGTCGTAAAGAACAAGCCGCCCATAGCTATCAGAAAACAACCGTGTTTCCTTGTCCTCCCATGGGATTTCTGCATGGCGCAGATCGTCAAAGGATGTATATTTTACCCCTGCCACCTCAAAGCCATCGTTCTCGGCGAAAGTGGAGGCCGTCTCGCGTTTCCCCGTTTGTTGCTGCACAGACGCTCGCTCCGAAGGAGTCTTCTGTTTTCTCTCGTAACGGGAAATTAGCCCCTGAATCCCTATCAGTTGAAGCACCCCGGCTGCACAGCATATCAACCACAACAGAATCGATCGGAAGGAAAATTCCGATACCAGCAAAATAGCCCCAACCATTATCCACATCATCAGCATCATCCGACTGATTCCATGCAGCGCCTTTCCCAGTTTGGTGGGATGCTTATTCGTGGAGAGAACCATGTGCTTTTTCATTCTGCCACCTCATCAATGCAGCTGCATCGCAGCCATTCGCCGTTCTGTGCCGCATGTACAGACAACGTCTTACATCTGGTATTATATATCAGACGTTTCTTTTGTTACAAGGGTTTCCCGTTTTTTCATTCTGAATCGCTTTCATTTTTCACCATACAAACAGGCGTGAGGAGCTACTTTGCTCTTCACGCCCATTTTTCAAAAGAGATAGAAATGCTACCGTCTTCCTGATCTGGCGATTGTTCTTTTCTTCCTTCGCTTATTTTTTAGCAGCGCGAAAGGGCAGCATAGCTTTCAGTACCTCCGGGGAATTGCAGCGCAGCGCCGTGCGGTCAAACAAGCCGAACCATTCGTCGCCGTCGTCGAAATAATTGTTGTCCCATAGAACGCAGGGAATGCCCAGCGCTTTGGCCCGGCTCAAAAACGCGGTTTCGTAGGCAGCGCGATCCGAATCATTGCGCTTGCCGGTTTCAGGGTCGATTTTGGTCACAGCGCCGTGTTCAGTCATCATGATGGTCGCGCCCGTGCGGGATTGAAACGATTGAAGCAGCTCAAAAACGCCGTTCAGCGTCCGTTCGGCCTCCGCGTCAAAATGGGGCGTTTCGTCCGGCTCGTTGTGGGCAAAGACAAAGCGGCTGGGCGCGTAATTATGAACCGTCACAATGACCCGCGGATCCTTCGGGATAATCAGATCGTCCAGCCCGTCCTTCGTGATCTGTGCGGCGGCAGGCGGGATGCAGAGCCAACGGGCGGGATTTTTGCCGCCGCTTTCACGAACCGTAGCGACAAAGGCATGATTCAATGCGTTGATGGCAGCGCGCACATCACGGCTTGCACCGTTCCACGCGTTGGGATCGCGCGAGCTGTGGGGCTCGTTCATCCCCTGAAAAATCAGTCGATCTCCATAATCACGGAAGCGGAAACAAATCTGCTTCCACAGCGCCACGAACTGCAGCATAACATCCTTCAGTGCCTTCAGTTCCGGGCGCAGCCAGGTTTCGTTTTCATGATGCACATTGAGGATCACGCGCATTCCTTCCTCCAGCGCCCAATCAACCACTTCCTGCACCCGGTTCATCCACGCCGGATCAACAATGTAATCAGGCCCAAGCCCCATGTGCAGTGCCCACGTCGTCGGCACACGCAGAATGTCAAACCCCGCCGCGGCATACATATGGATCATTTCCCGGGTGGTAATGGGATTGTTCCAAGCCGTTTCCCCACCAACTGCGTCCAGACTGTTTCCCAGATTGATCCCGATTCCCCAAATGGCTCCCGCCGCATAAACGACCACCAGCAACTCTGTTATGGGCATGGCAGACCATAGGGAGTCCGCGCCTGCCAGCGCCGGAAGTCCCAGGATCAACGCGCCGCTGATCACCAGTCCTCTCGCCGCCGACACGATAAACGCCGCCTTTGGGCGCATGATCGCCTGAAAATAATAGGTAGAGAAAATATTCACAGGCAGCAGCAGGAACGACAATGCATAGGTTCGAATGATGGCGGGCGTCATTTCCAGAATTTGCTGCGTCGGTGCCATAAAAATACGGATATAAAGATTCGGGCACGCCATGCTGAGCGCCGTCCAGAATGGGCCGAAAAACGCCGTCGTGCCCAGCGCCAGCCGTAGGGTCTCCCTGATCCTTCCGCCTTTGCCCGCGCCGCAGTTCATGGAATTGATGGGCTGCGCCGCCTGCCCGACGCTGTGCGCACAGCACTGAACAAAGGCGCTGACCTGAATGATCGGGCCATAAATCGCCAGCGCATTGGTGCCGAGGTATTTCATGATCTGACGGTTAAAAAGCACCGTCAGGATGCCCATGGCCACGTCGATAAAGAAGGTAGAAAAAAACTGTCACACAAATCTTCTGAAGCTTGTGCGGCAGCCGTTCCACTTTCACCGACCGAAGCGTATTTCTGCGGCTGAAAAAATGCGTCAGCATCACAACAAACGAAATCCCGGAGCCGATAGCTGTTGCAAGCCCTGCGCCGTAGATGCCCATCCGGCAGGTAAATACGAAAACGTGATCGCCAAAAACATTGAACGCGCCGCCGGCCAGCACGCCCAGCGTGGCAAGGCCGGGATTGCCGTCGTTTCGCAGAAATGCCGCCAGCATCTGGTTCAACAGAAACAGCGGGAACACCCACTGAATAGGGCGCATATATTTCCGGGCCAAAACCAGCAGCGATTCATTCGCGCCGAAGAAAGTCAGAATCGGCCGCTCAAAGCACAGGAGAGCCGCCCATGCCAGCAGGGCCAGAATCGCCGAACCAATGACTGCCGCTGTAAAGTACTGATTCTCGCTGCCGTCCTTCTTTTCACTGCCGCGCTTCGTGCTGAAAATGACGCTTCCGCCGATGCCCATCAGCAAGCCCAGACTGTAGATGATATTCCAGACCGGCGCAACAACCGCCAGCGCCGCCGTTCCCTCCGGGCCGTGATACTGCCCCACCATCGCCGTATCCACAATGGAATACACCGAGGTAATCATGGCGCTGCCAAACGCCGCGGACAGGTAGCGAAAATACATGAGTTTGATTTTTCCGTTCAGCAAATCCATGCTTTCTCTCTCCTTTTCACACAAAAAAGCCGGACAAATAACAGACGTTTCCGTCTGCGCCTTGTCCGGCCCATCGTTTCTCTGAACGATTCGCCCTCCGACGAACATCTGGTATTTTAGCAGAATCCTTTTTTCTGTCAAGAGGAAAAGAACTCTTTTCGTACGGATTTGTTTGGCTTACAAGAAAACCCTTTCCGAACGCAGCCTGTATTCGGAAAGGGTTCTTCTTTCTGTCCCGCTTTCTCAGAACCGAACGGTCCGGGGCGGTTCGGTAAAGGAGGAAAACGTTGCGGTCGCGTTTTGCAGATAAAACACAGCGGTGTTTTCGTCGTCGGGATCATAGCGGGCTTTCAGATGAGGATACTGATCCAACATATGCACCTTGGCCTCACGGCGGGGATCCAGCACCGCTTCGGCGCTCACCCGCAGCCAGCGGCCATCCTGACAGGCGCAGAGCTCCACTTTGGGATGTGCCAGCATCTGCTTGGCCACGTCTTTGACAAGCCCCGTCTGGATGTATAGACGGCCCTCGAAAATATCCACCGTGCCGAAAGGCCGGACGCGGGGCTGATCTCCTTCGCAGGTCGCCAGATAATAGGTCTTGCAGGCTTTCAGAAATTCGTATACCTCTTGCATAAATACACACTCCTTTTGGTCGCAGTCAAGCGGCAACTGTATTATCGTAGCACGGTAAAGCGAAAAAGGCAAGGGACGAAATAAAAGGCCAAAGTCGTTGATTCGCAATCGAAAGATGCTTTTTTTCAAAAATCGAAACAACAAAAGAACAATCGGAAACAATACCAAAATGGTACGGAAAATACGACTAAAATGGTATTGGCTTTTTCAGCCGAGTATGCATATAATAGTCAACATCATCCCGACCGGCGAGGGAAAACGGCCCGGATGAGTACGATATACAGGAAGGATGATTTGCATGAAACACAAGCTTTCCCGGATCTTGGCGCTGACCCTCGTATTGGTTATGGCCGTATGCACGCAGGCCGTTGCCGAGGGCAAGACCCTGCGACTGACCCAGAACGTTGAAATGGACACCATGGACAGCGGTAATACCGGCGACGGTTATACGACCAGCATTATGTCCCTGCTGGTGGACAGCCTCTTCCGTCTGGATGAAAACAGTCAGCCCCAGCCCGCGTTGGCCGAGAGCTACGAAGTATCCGAGGATGGTCTTACCTATACCTTCCACCTGCGCGACTCCAAATGGAGCAACGGCGATCCCGTGACCGCCGCCGACTTCGAATATGCCTGGAAGCGCGTGGTGAACCCCGAAGGCGGTTTCGAGCATACGTTCCTTTTCAACTATCTGCCCCTGAAGAACCTGAAAGAGATCAACAAGGGCGAAGCGGACTACACCACGCTGGGCATCACCGCCGTGGATGACAAGACGCTGGTGGTGGAACTGACCGCTCCCTGCGACTGGCTGATCCGTTATCTGAGCGACTGCTCCTTCGGCCCGTTGAACCAGAAGTTCGTGGAAAGCTGCGGCGATCAGTACGCGCTGTCCAGCGACACCCTGCTGACCTGCGGCGCGTACAAGCTGGAAAACTGGACCGCCGGCGACCTGACCTGGACGCTGACGAAGAACGAAGACTACTGGAACGCTGAAAACATCAAGATTGATACCATCGAGTATCAGGTCGTCAAGGACACCCAGACCGGCATCATGGCCTACGAAAGCGATCAGGCTGACTTCGTCATTCTGAGCAGCGACGTGGTGGATATGTACCGCGACTCCGACGCTTTCTACAATGCCCCCACCACCTTCAGCTGGTACGTGGTGCCCAACTTCAAGGATGAAACCGTCAGCAACCAGAACCTGCTATACGCCATCGGCTTCTCCATCGACCGTGAAGCGCTGGTCAACAACATCCTGTGCGACGGCTCTCTGGCCAAGTACGACTGCAACTACTCCGATGTGTTCTTCGACAAGGACGGCAACGAGTTCAACTCCGTGCGGCCTGACTTCTGGAGCTGCGATAAGGAAGCGGCCAAGGAGTACTGGGAAAAGGCCAAGGCCGAGCTGGGCGTGGACAGCCTGTCTCTGGACTTCACCGTGGAAGACAGTGAAAGCGCCCAGAGCGTGGCGGCTTTCATCCAGTCCGAAGTGGAAAGCACCTGCCCCGGCCTCAGCCTGAACCTGAAGATCATGCCCAAGGCGCAGCGTCTGGACGAAATGCAAAACGGCAAGTTCCAACTGGGTCTGCACCGCACCGGCTCCTCCGTGCCCAACGTGCTTGCCAAGCTGGGCCAGTACACCACCGGCCAGAGCCTGAACTACGCCGGATATTCCAACGAGGAATACGACGCGCTGTACAACGCGACGCTGGAAGAAACTGACTCCGACGTAATCTGGAACAACTGTCTGGATTTGGAAGAAATGGCGCAGCGCGCGGCCGTGGCCATCCCCGTGTACCGCACCGCGGACTGCCTGCTGATTCGTCCGACCGTGAGCAACTACTATCATAACCTGATCGGCATTTCCTGGGACTTCATGTTCGCGGATATCGCCGAGTAACAAAGAATGCTTTCTTCCTCCGCTCCTTCTGGTCGGAGGAGCGGAGGAACAAGCCCGGTGCGTAACAGACGCATTTGGCTGCTATCCCCGGGAATCGATAATACGCCGCCGCACGGGTTTCCCCGGCGGCGGCTATTTGGAAAGGGGCGCAACGTGTGAAAAAATATATTGCCAAGCGCTTGTTAACGGCTGTGGCGACCCTGTTGGCAGTGCTGTTTATCCTGTTCCTGCTCATGGAGCTATTGCCCGGCTCGCCGTTCAACAATCCCGAGCTGACGGCGGAGCAGCGCGCCAATATCGAGGCCAAGTACGGGCTGGATCAGCCCTTTCTGACCCGCTATGTCAAGTACATCTCCAACATCCTCCATGGGGATTTTGGCGTTTCCTACAACATTCAGCAAAACCTGCCTATCTCCAGTCTGCTGGCCAAGCGCTTCCCCATCACCATCCGCATCGGCCTGATGGCGATCGTGTTCGGCGTTATTTTGGGACTGGTGCTGGGCATTGTGGCCGGCTTCAACCACAACAGCATTTGGGATACCATCACCTCGGCCATCGCCATTCTGGGTGTGAGCCTTCCAGCGTTCGTATTCGCACTGCTGCTGGCCTATTTCGTCGGCTTCCAGTGGAAGCTGCTTCCCTTCCTTTATAATGCGAAAACGCCGCTGGCGTCCGCGATCCTGCCTGCCCTTACGCTGGCGGTGTCGCCCATGGCCAGCGTAGCCCGATATACGCGCAGCGAGATTATCGACGTGCTGAACCAGAACTACGTGACCCTTGCCAAGGTCAAGGGCGTAGGCAAGCTGGCGTTGGTCATCAAGCACGTGCTGCGCAACGTTCTGACGGGCGTGATCACCGTCATCGGCCCCAGTGTGGTCAACGTGCTGACCGGCAGTCTGGTAGTGGAGAAGGCCTTCTCCGTGCCTGGCATTGGCGGCCTTCTGATCACCGCCATTCAGGAAAACGACTACAACGTGACCTTCGCGCTGTCCTTCATCTACTGCGCGCTGTACATCCTTGTGATGCTGGTGGTGGATATCCTCTACGGACTGATCGATCCCCGCATCCGGGTCGCCAAAGGAGAGTGACGAGTATGCAAACGCATCTGTCCCCCGAGGAAAAAAAGCTGATCGGCTACAAGGCGGAGAGCAGTCTGGACGAGAACTACGCCGGCCATTCCTATCTCAAGGAAATTCTGCTGACGCTGTTTTCCAACAAAGGCGCCTGCATCGGTCTGGTGTGCATTCTGATCATCGTCGGCTTTGCCATTTTTGCGCCGATGGTCAGCCCCTACACCTATAAAGAGGTTCATTCCGAGACCACCAACCTGCCCATGCGCATTCCCGGACTGGAAAAGCTGGGCATCTTCGACGGCACCCGCAAGGGCGTGGACGTTTACGCCAGCAAGGGCGTGAAGGATCAATACCACTATTTCGGCACCGACGCGCTGGGCCGTGACATCTGGACCCGCGTCTGGGAAGGCACCCGCATTTCACTGCTGATCGCCGTGCTGGCCGTGGTGCTGGACGTGGTCATCGGCGCTACCTACGGCATGATCGCCGGATATCTGGGCGGCAAGGTGGACTTTGTGATGCAGCGCTTTGTGGAGGTGCTGACCAGCATTCCCAATCTGATCATCATGATGCTCCTGCTTCTGGTGCTGGAGCCCGGCATTCCGGCCATCTGTCTGGCGCTGGCCATGACAGGCTGGGTCAACATGAGCCGCATTGTGCGCGCGCAGGTGCTCAAGCTGAAAAGCGAGGAATACGTGCTGGCCTCCCGCACGCTGGGCGCGCCGGTGAGCAGCATTCTGTTCAAGGACATCCTGCCCAACACCATGGGACAGATCATCATCACCTTCATGCTTTCCGTGCCAAACGCCATTTTCTTAGAAGCGTTTCTGGCCTTCATCGGTCTGGGTGTTCCCATCCCCATGGCTTCTCTGGGCACGCTGATCAACGACGGCTACAAGTCGGCCATGCTGTATCCGGCGCAGGTGCTGCTGCCCGCGCTGGTGCTGTCGATCCTGATGCTGTCCTTCAACCTGCTGGGCGACGGTCTGCGCGACGCCATCGACCCGCAGATGCGCTCCATGTAAGGTGGAAAGGAGAAGAGGAAAATGCAGGAAAACGACGTGGTTCTCAGGGTCAAGGATCTTTCCATCTCCTTTAATACCTTTGCCGGCCGGGTAAACGCCATCCGCGGGGTCGATTTCGAGCTTCGACGGGGCGAAACGGTCGCCATCGTCGGCGAAAGCGGCAGCGGCAAGTCCGTCACGGTCAAGTCCATTCTGGTCATTCGCAGCAAGAACGAGATCGTTGACCGGGGCGAAATCCTATTCACCTACCGGGCTGAAAACGGCGAAGACCGCACGGAAAATCTGCTGAAACTGTCGGATCGCGACATGCAGAAGCGTATCCGCGGGCGGCATATCGTGCTGGTTTTTCAGGATCCCCTTACCTCACTGAACCCCACCATGACCATCGGCGCGCAGATTGCCGAAAGCGTCATCAAACGCCGCAAGGCCAGCCACGCGGAGGCCAAAAAGCGCACCATTGAACTACTGGAAGAAGTAGGCATTCCCAATGCGGCGGAACGATATAACAACTATCCCCATCAGCTGTCCGGCGGGATGCGGCAGCGGGTGGTCATTGCCATCGCGCTGGCCTGCGAACCCGATCTGCTCATCTGCGACGAGCCTACTACCGCGCTGGACGTGACGGTTCAGGCCAAAATTCTGGACCTGATCCGCGATATTCAAAAGCGCAACCATCTGACGGTCATTTACATCACCCACGATCTGGGCGTGGTGGCCCGAGTGGCTGACAAGGTCATGGTCATGTACGCGGGCAAGCTGGTGGAGAAGGGCACGGCGGACGATATTTTCTATGAACCGGCCCACCCATACACCTGGGGTCTACTCCTGTCCGTGCCGGACATGGAGAATCCCAAGGCGAAACTGTACACCATTCCCGGTTCGCCGCCCAACCTGCTGCGAATGCCCAAGGGCGACGCTTTCGCGCCCCGTAACCCTTACGCATTGGGCATTGACTTCGAGCAGGAGCCGCCCATGTTTTCCATCAACGAGCACCACAGCGCGGCCACGTGGCTGCTTCATCCCGAAGCGCCCAAGGTCGACCGGCCTCAGGCGCTGCAGGATCGCATCAATCAGATGAAGGAGGAGGTCAACCATGGCGAATGAACAGGAAGCATTGCTGGAAGTACAGGGCTTAAAGCAATATTTTCCCATCAGCCGCAGTTTTACGGTCAAGGCGGTGGACGACGTATCCTTCACCATCCACAAGGGCGAAATTTACGGTCTGGTGGGTGAAAGCGGCAGCGGCAAATCCACCACGGGCCGGTCGATCATCCGTCTGTACAAGCCCACGGCAGGCCGGGTCATCTTCCGGGGCGAGGATATTTCCGGCGACCTGACCAAGGAGCAGAAGACCATGCTGCGCCAGAAAATGCAGATGATCTTTCAGGATCCCATGGCGTCGCTGAATCCGCGCAAAAAAGTGATGGACATCATCGCCGAAGGCGTTGACATCCATCACATGGCCGCCTCCAAGGCGGAACGGCAGGAAATGGTCTATGCCATGCTCAAAAAAGTAGGGCTGTCCGTCGAACACGCCAACCGCTATCCGCACCAGCTGTCCGGCGGCCAGCGTCAGCGCGTGGGCATCGCCCGGGCCCTGATTATGAGGCCGGAGCTCATTATTGCCGACGAGGCCATCAGTGCGCTGGACGTTTCCATTCAGGCGCAGGTGGTCAACCTGCTCAAAAACATTCAGGAGGAAACGGGCTGCGCCATTCTGTTCATTGCCCATGACCTTTCCATGGTGCGCTATATTTCCGACGCGATCGGCGTGCTGCATCTGGGCCATCTGGTGGAGGCGGGCACGACGGAGGACGTTTTCGAGCACGCGGCCCATCCCTACACCCGCTCGCTGCTGTCGGCCATCCCCCGCCCCAATCCGCGGCTGGAAAAAGACCGGCCCATTCAGAGCTACAACTACGCCGCCAGCGGGATCGACTACAACAAGGGCACCTATCATGCCCTGTCGGCTACCCATTCCCTGCTGGCCACCGACGAGGAGGCGGCGGCGTGGACGGCGGTCAATTAACAGCCGCCGTCGAATCCGTCTGCTGAAGCTGCGCGCTTTTTTCCAGACAGAAATTCAGGAAATCTCGCACGTGGTCACGGGAGTAGGTGTTAGCCTCCTCAATCACCAAGGTGCGGGTCTTGATAAAATTCTCGATGGGCACATAGCGGCAGTTCTTCGGCAGGTATTTGCCAAAGGTCAGGGCAGGCACGATGCTGATGCCGGTCTCGTATTCCAGCATTTTCATGTAGGCGTGCAGGTTCTGGCCTACGATGACCAGCCGGGGCGTAAAGCCGTGCTCCCGGCAGAGCTGGTAGTTGAGGCCGTAGGTGTCGGTGGCTAAAAAGGCCCTGTCCTTCACCTGCTCCAGCGCAATGCTTTGGCATTGGGAAAGGGGGTCGCGGATGGGAATCGCCAGTCCGAAGCTCTCCGTCAGCAGCGGATGGACGTTCCCGGGAAGGGGCTGGTTTTCCGCCCGGGTATAGACCGCCAGATCGTAAGCACCGCCGCGATGGGACTCCGTCGCCTGCGCTTCCGCGAAGATTTGGAAGAAAATGTCCTCGTGCTGTAGATGGTATTCGGCGATCATTTCTTCCATGAACAGGTCGCCCGAATTGATACAGACACGAATTTCCTTCACCTGACTGCGGTTGGTCAGCGCGTTTACCGCATTATCCAGAATGGCAAGACTGTTGACGGCGCTTTCATAAAAGAAGCGTCCGTCGGCGGTGAGCATCATTTTCCGCCCTTCGCGCAGAAACAGGGAAACGCCCAGCTCGTCTTCCAGGGAACGGATCATCTTGCTCAGCGCAGGCTGGGAAACGATCAGCGCCTTTGCCGCCCGGCTGATGCTCTGACACTCGGCAACCATGCAGAAATAACGAATATGAAGGAATGTCATACCTCCGTCCCCTTTCGCAGTGATAATGATTCATTATAACGCATTTTCCCGCGGGTACAAACGCATTGTTTCTCAGAAAAACCAAGAAAAAACAAAGGAGTGAACAACCGATATGAATTTATCAGACGTAACCAAAGTGTTTGAAGACCTGACCGGGTACATTCAGCAGGGTGACACAGCTCCCTTTGAAAATCTGTTCACAGACGGCCATATTTCTGTAAACGTGCCCCGCTATGGTCAGATCGGCAATAACATCGTTTTCGGACGGTATCTGCGGCAGGTTCGCCTGTGGATGCGCGACCGGGACGACCTGCGCTTCGAGTACTGGGGAACCGTTCCCAGTGCGGACGAGAAGCATCTGGCCATCAACGGCGTGTACTACTTCATGATCCACGACGCGGAGTTCGACTATCACAAGGAGCTGCACATTCCCGTCAGCGTCATGTGCGAAATGGAGGACGGCAAGATCAGGACGGCGCGGGTCTACTACAGCACCCACTGGGTGGCCGGGCACAACATCACCCGTCCGGCCATGCTCAACGAGGATCCGACGCTGATTGACAGTCTGCCGGAGCTGGAAAAGCTGTACTTCAAGTGTCTGTGGGCCGGTGATTCCAAGCCCATTCTGGATCGGATTCTGGATCACAACGCCTACTTCATGGGCACGGCCTACAGCTTCAATCAGGGGCCCGATCTGGTCAAAACCTTCAACGGCCTGTTCAAGGATGGCAAGAACACGGAGCTGCGCCTTTGCACCGCCTTTGAAGCGCCCCATTTTTTGGTGGTGGAATACATGAACCACCGCAGCGGCGGCAACCCCAATACCCCCTCCGCCGGTATGGCAATCTATCAGTACAACGACGAGGGCAAGATCATCGCCGTGCGTCTGGCGGGCGACTCTTCGTTTGACCACTGGCTCTGGCCCACACTATAAGCAGGAGGATGAGCGCGATGACGAGCGTAACGATGGAAAACCTCTTCGACGCAGTAATCAATCAGGATATCGAAGGACTGCTGAGCCTGTTTGCGAACGGCGAAGCCAACCTCAGCCTTCCTTCCTTCGGGACGATCAGCAATAACCGCATTTTCGCCATGCTGGTCAAAAAGCTGGAGCGCCGGTTCAGCTACCTTGACGTAACGGCCCGGCATGAGCGCACCTGCGCCAGCGGCTCCCGGCAGGTGAGCGAATATACGCTGTCCTACCTTTTCCACGACGAGGAACATCACAAGGAAGTGACCTACGCCACGCCCACGGCGCTGGTGTGCGACCTGAACGCCGAAGGAAAGATCACCTTCATGAACGTATATACCGGCTTTGATGCGTTCGTAGGCAAGGAGATCGTTCGTCCGGCCATGTACAACGCCAAGGCGGCGCTGTGGGACGAAATGCCCGCCTCTGTTCGAGCCAATTATGAGGCCAAGCAGGCCGACCGCCGCTGCGAACCCTGCCGGGTGTTCCGCGCCGGGAACTGCGTTTACGTGGAGGAAAACGTGCTGTTCACGCTGGGCGAAATCTGCACGCCCCAAGCTCATTTGAGCGTCTTTACGCTGGATGAACAGGGCGGCGTCAGCGACAAAAAGGATTATGGTGAGATCGTCTGGGAATTTAAGCTCTGGCCGACGCTGTACTGATCGTCCGCAAAGGAGACATGCCCCATGAAAAGTCGCTATCTGGTCCGCCCCACCGAAAAAGAGGACTGGCTCAGCTGCACGGAGACCGAGACCGAGCTTTCCGTGTGTCTGCTCCACCCGGTGGGGCCCAACGCCATGCTGGAAGTACGGGACGGCCTGTATAAGCAGGGCAACAGCGAGCCCTACCACCAGCACGACGTAGGCAGCGAAATCTTTTACCTGCGGGAAGGAACGGTGGAAATCACCATTCGCGGGCTGCGGGTCCCCATGCAGGCGGGCGACATGGCTTTCATTGCCCCCGGACTCCCCCACGGTATTTCTTTTCCTGCGAAAAAGACCGTCTGGCGGGTCTTTTTGCAGGGAATGGACGTGAACCAGCGCCGGGAAAACCGCAACCGTATCTCGGCATGGTATCCGCAGGTGTGGGATGATCCGGCATTCTGCGAAATGTTCAACGGCCTGAACGGTTCCTTCCCCTGCAAGCAGCCCGCCGCAAGGGCTGCTGAGCTTTCCGAGGTGCCAGAGGTGCGCACTCCGTCTTTTGCGTGGGCGACCTTCCAAGTGCCGGGGGCCGTGCTCCGTCAGGTCGTGGGCCGTTGGGAAACCGGCGGACTGTACGAAGTCTGGCGGATCGTCGGTCACAAGGGGCTGCGGGTGGAATGGAATGCGCCCCATCCCAACTGGGAGCTGTATCAGGTCATCTGCGGAGAAGTACGCCTGACGACCCCGGACGAAACCGTCACTGCCAAGCCGGGAGAGCTGCTGCGCATTCCTCCCTACTGCACCCATACATTGGAGGTGCTGACTGATGAATGCGAACTGGCCGACATGGGCTGTCCCATTCGTCTGCTGAACCTGTTGGAAGACCTGCGCTCCATGGAGAACGCGGGGGAAGCTCTGCCAGACGCTCCTGCCCAGCGCAGCTGCCTTCTGCGCCGCTACGGCTGCTTTGTCACCCAATGGCAGTATCAGGACAAAACGGTCGAGCTGTATCCCGGAAGGGTGGAAAGAGCCGAAAAAGAACCTTCGCTTCCCAAACGGTAAATTTTTCCTTTGCCAAAGAATCCCCGTTCGAATTTTCGAACGGGGATTTTTTTGATGCAATGCAAGTTGGCGCTTCTTTCGTTTCTGCTTTCTCGAACTACTGATGTCACAGGCCAAGCGGCGACTTTGTCTGCCCGCCGCTTTTCATTCTTGCTCACCCTTCTTTCCCGTACTGCTTGCGATAGTCCGTTACGCTGATGCCATACTGGGCCTTGAATTTACGGCGGAAGCTGGAATGGTCGGTATAGCCGACCCGGGTGGTGATCTCCGTCACCGGGAACTGCGTCTTTGTCAGCATTTCGCAGGCCTTTTGCAGGCGAAGCTCGGAAACATACTCGATATAGGTTTTGCCGGTGTTGAGCTTGAACAGCCGTCCCAGATGGGCCTTGCTGGTGTGGGCGTATTCCGCCACATCCATGGCGGACAGATTGGGGTCGGCGTAGTGGGCCTGAATATAGTCCAGAATGCCGGAAAAATCCACGCTTTTTTCCTGTTTGAGCAAAGTCTCCTGACTGCGCAGCAGCTGATGGACCCCCTGCGTGTATTCGGCGTTGTCCAGAACGTTGATCTGCAGGGATGTATGCAGCAGCCCCTCCCCTGCATCCTCTTCCATGACGTTAACGGCGCTTTGCAGGATGCAGTAGCGCAGATAAGCCTGATTGGCGGCGCTGCTGTGGGCAGAAAGAATCTCTCCGTTCATTTCGTCAAACAGTCGCAGAGCGCGGTTCGTATCCTGTTCGCGCAGCGCCTTCTTAAAGGCTTGCAGCCGTCCCTGATCCAGCTGCAGCACCGGTGCCTCCTTTCCCATCCATTCTTCGAAGCAGCGGACGATGGTTTCTTCTCCGTTCTCCGTCTCCTGCTCCGACATTTCCAGAGCTTCGCGAACCGCCAAATCCACCGCACTCAATTCCTGATAAGCCTGACTGAGACCGATGGTCACGCCGCCCTGCAGCAGCTGCCGGAAATGCCGGGCGATGATCTTCCGCTGTGCGCCGTCCTCGTCAGGATTGGACAATTCCCCCATGAATACCAGCGCGCGGCCATTGGGCAATTCCGCCCAGTAGGCCATTTCGCCCCGAAGCTGCTCCGTCAGGGCTTCTTCGCCGCAGGGCTGTGTGGGGCGCAGAACGCCCACAAAATAAAATTCTTCATTCAGGGCCAGATCGTAGGGAGCCAGCAGCCGGTTGGCCATTTCCCGATCCCAAGCCGCGCCGCTGAGCACCATTTGCACCGTCTGCTGGCGAAGCCGGTCGTTAGCGGTCTGAATATGGGAGGAGAGCCGATCGATCTCCAGCGCCGAATGGCTCAGCAGATTCCCCATCAATGAAAATTCATCGCTGTAGCGGAACGTGACCTGCTTGCCGCTGGCGATCTCTTCCAAGCGGTGAATGCCCCTGAGTCTCCGGGCGCTGAGCAGCAGGGAGATCAGCAGAGAAAGCAGCATTCCCGTGCAAAGCGCTACTGTATTGACGGTCAGGCCCTCCCGAATGGGTTCGTACATCCCGTCTGAGCTGTAGTAAACGGAAAGGGTCATATCCAGATATGGAACCTGGCAGTTGATGGCCGTATAGCCCTGCAAGGTCTCTTCCGACGGGAGCGCGTCCAGAAAATTCGTTTTTTCATCCTGCTCATAGAAGCAAAGGCTGGAACCGTCTGAAAAAAGCAGCTGGATATAGGCAGGCGCTTCCGGGGAAAGGCTGCGGAGCTGCCGCGCGACAAAATTCTGGCCGAAAAGGTAGTTCACCGTGCCTTTGGTTTTATACATCACCGTGGCCGGGTAATGCAGCAGCAGAAAATGCTCCGTATCATCCCTCCGGGTCAACGCCACAGCCAGCCGGCTGCTGCTGTGCACCGTCTCCGTCAGCCGGACGACGGATTCCTCCTTGAGCTGCAAAAAGCGCCCGGTAAACGTATCCATCCGGGAATAGCCCATAGACGAAAAAACATCGTTGTTCGGGGATGTCAGGAACAGTGCGGTCACGTTGGTATCGAAATTGGCGACACTTTTCAGGGTGTGGATGGCATCATAGCGCTTGATATTCTGCGTCCAGAACTCCCCAATAAGCGCTTCCTCCCGCGAAAGCGCCGCGCTGCTTCCCTCGTAGCGGCTCAGCAGCGTTACAAAATCCTTGCTGGCCCGATTCACCCGATCCTGAATGGCGTGATAGGAGTTCTCCTCCATGCGGCGGATCGTCTGTCCAGATACCAGAAAGCTGACCAGCAGCATGGGGATCAATACCGTCAGGTAGGCCAGCAAAAAATTCCAGATCAGCCGATTTTTCCGTTGCATGTGCGTTTCCCCCGCCCATTTCATTCTGCTGATATTATATCAGCTTTTTCCTTTATCCGCAAAAAAACGCCGCAAAGCGGGAGCGCCGCACAGACGCTCCCGCCGCGGGAAACACGGTTTCCTTACAGGTTCTTGGCATAACGGTCGTAGGCCTGCTGTTCGATCTCCAGCAGACGCTGCAGCCGCATTCCGTTCAAGGTGTTGATGAAGGTGTCCCAGTTGCTGTCGATATCGGTCTCGCCGATGATGAACTGAGCCTTCATGGTCTTGATATAGGTCTGAATATCCGCCAGCAGGCTGGCACGCTCGGCGGTCTCGTCGGCGGTGTACACCAGCAACGGGAAGTCGTCGCAGCACTTGACGGCGCGGCGGGCCTTTTCCTTATACGCGTCGATGGTGGTCACCTGACTCTGATCCTCCGCCAGCATCTGATCCAGCTGCTCGTCGGTGGCTTCGTCTACCACGCGCTGCGCAGGGCTGTACTGCACAAACTGGCACATATTGTTGAACAGAAGGGCGTTGGATACATAGGCGTTAGCGCTTTCGTAGCCGGAATTCTCCCAATAGCCGGTGTAGTCGTAGGTCTTGATGCCCATATAGCCCTCGATCACACTGCAGTTTTTGCCGGGCGTACCGTAGGTCGCCAGCTCCATACCGTCCTCGGTGTAGAAGTAGTCCAGCATCCGGGCCACGTCCTCAGGATGCTCGGTGTCGGCGGAAACGGCGGTGACGCAGTTGGCGGTCACGGGGTTCCACAGGGGGTACACCACTTCTTCCGTCAGATCGGAGGTCACGCCGGTGAAGAAAATGTAATCGAAATAAATGCTCAGATCGTCGGTGCCGAAGACTCGGTTCAGGGTATTCCAGCTGGCGAACAGGCCGATGCGGTCGGAGGCCGTCTTGTCCACATATTCATCGTTGGTCATGATGAAGCAGTCAGGATCCAGCAGGCCCTCGGTGTAAAGCCGGTTCATATACTTCACGTATTCTTTCCAGCCCTCGGTAGTCTCGGCCAGATACACCTTGCCGTTTTCGTCCAGCTGGGGCTGATAGTTGCTGCTATAGCCATAGATGCCGAACGCGGAACGGAGCACGTACTCGCCGCGCACCCCGGAACCGCCGTCGAAGGTGATGGACAGCGGGATCTCGTCATCGGTCTTGCCGTTGCCATTAGCGTCCTGCTCCTTGAAGGCCTTCAGCACCTGATAGAGTTCTTCGGTGGTGGTGGGGGCTTCCATGCCCACATTCTTCAGCCAGTTCTTGTTCAGATAGGCCATGGACACGGCGCGGCTGCACAGCGAGTCGCGGGTCTTGGAGATGCCGTAGATCGCGCCATGCTCGTCCCGGGAATAAGCGTCCAGAATGGGGTCGCTTTCCAGCCGGGCCTTGAAGTTGGGCATATAGTCCAAATACTGGCTCAAATCCAGAAAGAAGCCTTCCTGACCATACTTGTTCACATCCGCGCGGCTCATGTCCAGCTCGGCCAGAATGTCCGGCAGCTCGTCGGAAGCCATCATCAGGGAAAGCTGGGTTTCCCATGCGTCAGTGGAATAAGAGGTGATGTCCAGATGGATGCCGAGGCGTTTCTCAATTTCCGAAACGATGTCGCGATCCTGATAATCGGCGGCGCTGGGTGCGTTCTTGGCGGCCATGGTCAGCACGACTGGTTCGTCCGCCAGCGCGCTCACCGGCGCAATGGCCAGCAGCATCATCGCTGCCAGCGCCAGAGATAGGAAACGGGAAAAGCGGTTCTTCATGGGGTAGGTTCCTCCTTTATGATCGATTTTTTCTATGATCGTTCAGCCCTTGACAGAGCCGATCATGATCCCCTTGGCAAAGTACTTCTGCACCCACGGATAGATCACCATCATGGGCACGGTGGAAACGATAATAACGGCGTACTTGATCATATTGGCCGTGTCCGCCTGCTTGATCAGCTCCTGCATGGCGTCCGGGGACAGGTTGTCGGCGTTCATCAGCTGGTCGCTGACAAACTGTCCCAGCGTCAGGATCTCCCGCAGGAACACCTGCAGCGGGTATTTTTCCCGGCTGGTCAGGTAGATCAGGGCGTTGAAATAGCTGTTCCAATGGGTTACACCGTAGTAAAGGATCAGCACCACGATGATGGGCGAGGACAGGGGCAGAACGATCCGCCGCAGAATGCCGAAATCGCTGCATCCGTCCAGAAACGCCGCTTCATGCAGCTCCCAGGGAATGGTATTGGCAAAGAAGGTACGCGCCACGATCAGGTTGTAGGTGGAGACCGCGCCGCAGATCAGCAGTACTGCCCGGCTGTTCAGCAGTCCCAGCTGTCGGATGTTCAGATAGCCGGGGATCAGCCCTCCGCCGAAATACATGGTGATCATGAACAGCGTCATGATGAAGCCCTTGCAGGGGCAGTCTCTCCGGGAAAGGGCGTAGGCCGCGGGAACCGTCAACGCCAGATTGATGAGCGTTCCAAAGAAGGTGTAGAAAATGGTGTTGGCATAGCCCGTCCAGATCTCCTGATAGTTGAAAATAAAGCGGTAGGCCTCCAACGTGGGGTCGATAGGCAGCAGGATCATTTTCCCGCTGGCTACGGCCTTGGGGTCGCTGATGGATGCGCTGATGACGAACAGCAGCGGGTAAAGGGTCACGATGGTGATCAAAATCAGCAGCGCGTAATTGACCCAGACGAAGACCCGATCTCCCCGGGAAAGCCGGGGCTTGCTCCGCCGGCTTGCGGCATGGATGCTTACGTTCATGTTTCTTTTTTCCTCCATTACCAAAGACTGGAATGGGCCAGCGACTTGGACAGCGTATTGGCCAGCACCAGAATGACGCAGTTGACGGCTGAATTGAACAGACCCGTAGCTGTGGAGAATGCGAAGTCCTTCTGCACCATACCGACCTTATACACATAGGTGGAAATGACCTCGGAGCCCGTCAGATTGGTGGCGTTCTGCAGGGCGTAGACCTTTTCGTACCCCACGTTCAGCAGGGAACCGCACTGCAGGATGAACAACACCAGCATCGTGGGCACCAGCACGGGAAGGTTGATGTAGAAAATCTTCTGCAGCCGGTTCGCACCGTCGATCTCCGCCGCCTCCAGCAGGGATTTATCTACGCCGGACAGCGCCGCAAAGTAAATGATGGAGCTCCACCCCGTGGACTGCCAGATGCCGCTGAGGACATATACCCATTTGAAGGCGGGCGCGCTCTGCATAAAGGCCACCGGCTCCAGCCCGAACAGCCCCAGCGCCTTATTGATGATTCCCGAATTGGGATTGGTGAACAGGATCACCATGCCGCATACCACGATGGTGGAAATAAAATGGGGCGCATAGGAGATGGTCTGGAAGGTGCGCTTGATCTTTTCGTGCTCGATCTCGTTCACCATCAGGGCCAGCAGGATGGGCATGGGGAACCCCATCACCAGCGACAAAATGCTGATGGTAAGCGTATTCTTCAAAATGATCGGGAACCAGTAGGAGCTGAACAGCCGCTGAAAATTCTCCAGCCCGCACCAGGGGCTGCCCAGGATGCCCAGCTTGAATTTATAGTTCTTGAAGGCGATCACCACGCCGTACATGGGCTTATAATGAAAGATCAGCAGATAGATCAGCGCCGGAAGCACCATTAGAAGCAGCTGCCAGTGAAGCTGGCTTTTCCGGCGGCGCGGCGTCAAGGCGGCCGCGCTGTCCATTCGGTTCGTCATTCTCCATTCACTCCTGTTGCGTTTTGCTATGGCCCGATTATAGGCGGACGAATCGTTTTCGTAAATATAGTCAAATTCACAGCAGGACAATCGTTCGGAAAAAGGACGTTTTTTTCGGTTTTTTCTTTTGTTCGTGGTGAATTTGACCACGTTTTTGCCAAATCGGTTTTATTTCTGGCGTACAGCGAATTTCACCCTTCTATTTTGGAGAGAATTTGGCCACATTGACAGTTTTATTTCATCATGCTACAGTGTGTGCAAATGATACAGCATGGATTTTTCTAGGCTTTCCCTAGGCTTTCCATCGTTTGAACAGGAGGAACGACAGATGTCCAGGAAATTTGTTCTCATCGGCGCGGGCAGCCACGTTTTCACCCGCAATCTGGTTCGGGACATTCTCACCTTTCCCGCTTTTGCCGACGCGACCATCGCTTTGGTAGACATCAACCCCGAAGGGCTGGAATACGCGCGCCGTGCGGTGCAGCACATCATTGACGCAGGGCATTACCCCGCCAAGCTGATCTGCACCACCGATCGAACGGAGGTGCTTCCCGGGGCGGACGGCGTGCTGAGTATGCTGATGGCCCAGCCGTTAGAGGTTTTTCGGCGTGATCTGGAAATCTGCGAAAAGTACGGTGTTAAGATCAATGTGGGCGACACCCGGAACCCTGCGGGCATTTTCCGTTTTCTGCGCACCGTTCCCGTCATGCTGGACGTGCTGAAGGACGTTCAGCGCTACTGCCCCAACGCGGTCTTTCTGAACTACACCAACCCCATGGCCATGCTTTGCCGCGCCATGCAGGAGGCCGCGCCCGAGGTACTGACCACCGGCCTGTGCCACAGCGTACAGCACGGTATTGAAAAATTCAGCAAAATTCTGAATATCCCTGTGAATGAAATCGAATACACCTGCGCCGGCATCAATCATCTGGCCTATTATCTGAAGCTGACCCACAACGGAGAAAACCTGTACCCGGCCCTGCGGCAGCGCACGCTGAACGATCCGGCGGTGTATGACGAGGACATCGTTCGCAACGAGGTCTTTCTGGCGCTGGGGTATTATGTGACCGAATCCAGCGGACATTTTTCCGAGTACAGCCCGTGGTTCCGCAAGCGGGACGACCTGCTGGAAAAATACTGCTACCGGGGCACCAGCTGGAACACGGGCCGCACCAACTTCACCATCGAGGTCCGGGAAAAACGGAAAGCAGACTACTACACCGATTTGGAAAAATTCCTCAACGAACCGGCCGACCTCCAGCGCGGCAACGAGTACGCCGCCAGCATTTTCAACGCCCTCTTCGGGGACGGCCAGCTGTACTCCTTCAACGGCAACGTGCGCAACTACGGCCTGATCGACAATTTACCGGCGGGAGCCTGCGTGGAAGTGCCCGTTCTGGCCAGCCGCAACGGCCTGCAGCCCATTCACGTGGGGCCGATCCCCGACGAACTCCTCCCCCTGATGCATCTTTCCAGCCAGATCGAGGAAATGGCGGTTCGCGCCTGCTTCGAGGGCGACCGCGAACTGATTTACAAGGCGATCTGCTACGACCCGCTCACCTCCGCCGTGCTGGATCTGCGGGAGATTCGCCAGCTGGTAGACGAACTGTTCGCTTTCAGCGAGCCCTGGCTCCCGGCGGGGATGCGCCGCAAGAATTAAACGTCCGCTTCCAAAGCTTTGCGGCCCGTTTTTCGAAACCAAACGCCATACCGCAGCGATTTCTTCATCAACGCTTCCATTAAAAAACGTCTCCCCCGCTTTGCAGGGGAGACGTTTTGCGTTTCAGTCGTTTTACTGTTCCGCCTTGGTAATATCCTTACCGAAGTATTTTTCAGAAATGCGGGTCAGTTCACCTTCCGCGTCCAGCTCGGCAATGGCCTGATTGACCGCCGCCAGCAGAGAAGCGCTGCGTTCTTCCTTGCGCATGGGCAGGGACACCTTGGAGGCTTCGTCCGTCAGGGCGACCACCTTCAGGTTCGCATCGGGATGGACGTTCATGTAATCGTAGAAGGAGACCTCCGCGTTCAGCGTCGCATCCGCGCGGCCGGACAGCACCATCTGTATGGTCTGATCCAGCGTGTCCACCCCGGCGGCGGTAGCGCCGTAGCTCTCAGCCAGCGTCATGTAGGTGCTGGCGATGGAGTTGGCGGTATGCTTGCCCTTCAGATCCTCGAAGGACTGAATATCGGTATTGTCGCCCCGCACGATCAGCGCCGTGCGGATGTAGCCGTAGGGCGTGGAGAAATCATACTTCTGGGCGCGCTCGTCCGTCACTTCCACGCCGTTGGCGGCAATGTCGTAACGGCCGGAGTCCAGCCCGGCGAAGATGCCGTCCCACTCGGTCTCGGCAAAGGTAGCCGTCACGCCCAGCTTGGCGGCGATGGCCTGCATGACCTCCACGTCGAAGCCCACCAGTGTGCCCTGCTCGTCATGATACGTCCACGGAGCCCACGCGCCCTCAGTGGCGACTACGATCTCGCCCCGGCTCTGGATTTCCGAAAGAAGATCGCCGCTTTCAGCCTGAGCCGCAAAAACGGTCAGCCCCATCATCAGCGCCAGCGAAAGCGCCGCAAATCCACGAAATTTACGCATGCTCTATCATTCCTTTCTTTGAATCGTTCCCCGCGAGTATCAGGCGCGGGGCTCCTGATTGCCATCGACCATCCGCAAAAAGGCGCGGGTGCGCGCTTCCTTCGGATGATCGAAAAACGCCTTAGATGGACCTTCTTCCACAATAACGCCGTTTTCCATGAAGGCCACCTTGTTGGAAACATTCCGGGCAAAGCCCATTTCATGGGTGACCACCAGCATGGTCATGCCCTCCTGCGCCAGGTCGCGCATGACGGACAGCACCTCTCCCGTCAGCTCCGGGTCAAGGGCGGAAGTGGGCTCGTCAAAATAGATGATCTCCGGGTCGGAAGCCAGCGCCCGGGCAATGGCCACCCGCTGCTGCTGTCCGCCTGAAAGTTCAGCGGGATACGCCTCCGCCCGATCGGTCAGACCGACCTTCTCCAGCATTTTCATGCCGATGGCCTTGGCCTCGGCCTTGGGCATTTTCCGGGCCACCACCAGCCCTTCCATGATGTTGCCCAGTGCCGTTTTATTCAGAAAGAGGTTGTAGCTCTGAAACACAAAGGCCGTCTTGTGCCGAAGCCGGGCAATATCCCGCTTGGCCGTTTGATGCAGATCAAAGGTCTCCCCGTCGAAGGTCAGCGTTCCGCCGTCCGCCCGTTCCAGAAAGTTCAGACACCGCAGCAGCGTGGTCTTGCCCGACCCGCTGGGGCCCAAAATGGCGATCACGTCGCCCTTATCCACCTCCAGACTCACATCCTGCAGAACGGTCTGATCGCCGAAGGCCTTGCGGATATTGTCGACCCGAAGAAGACATTCACGCTTTTCGCTTGCCGTCCCGTTTGCCATAGGAAGAAAGCCTCCTTTCCCCTGCCCGCTGAATGAAGGTCAGGATCGTTGAAAACAGCAGGTAGATCGCTGCCACCTCGCAGTACAGGGGCAGCATTTCATAGGTGCGCGCCGCAATGCGCTGGGTGGCCATGAACATTTCCATCACGGTAATGTTGGCCACCAGCGAGGTGTCCTTCACCATGGAGATCAGGGAATTGGACAGGGGCGGGAAGGCCGTCCGCAGCGCCTGAGGCAGTACGATGCGCCGAATGATCTGCAAATAGCTCATGCCCACACAATAGCCCGCCTCCATCTGACCGGCAGGGACAGCTTCCAGCGCCGCCCGCATGGTCTCAGCGCAGTAAGCGCCCTCATTGATGGAGAAAACGATGATCGCCGCCGGGAAAGGATCCAGCACGATGCCGATATCCGGCAGACCGTAGAACACAACGAACAGCTGCACCAGCAGCGGCGTGCCGCGCACCACCCAGATATAGAACCGGGCGATCTGCTTCAGCACGCGGATGTTGGCGAACTGCACCAGTGCGGTGATAAT
>ERZ824978.829-NODE-829-length-39493-cov-7.490897_pt1 | contig 39493 bp, 31 predicted proteins | sample MGYA00519860_ERZ824978 | MGnify/ENA primary metagenome ERZ824978 (study PRJEB31778, sample SAMEA3449184) | human gut metagenome | biome: human gut; feature: human-associated habitat; material: faeces | place: United Kingdom | collected 2010/2012 ... | reverse complement strand
CTCAACCCCACCGACACCGCACCCGACAACGCCGACCCCGGCATGGGCTACATCTTTGAACATACCCGCGGCCGCAAGTGCCTGGTCTTTGCCAACTCGCGCGAGGAGGCAGAGGCCGTGTGCTCCATGTTGCGCAGCTACTGTGAAAGCCGGCACGAGCCCGACCGTTTCCTCATCCATCACGGCAATCTTTCGGCATCGTTGCGTGAGACGGCAGAAGAGCTTATGCGCGACGAGGAACAGGCACAGACGACCGTCACCACCTCCACGCTGGAGCTTGGCATTGATATCGGTCGCCTGGAGCGCGCGTTCCAGATCGATGCACCGTTTACCGTCAGCTCCTTTTTGCAGCGCATGGGGCGCACAGGCCGCCGCGATCTTCCGCCCGAGATGTGGTTTGTCATGCGCGAGGAGGAGCCCGAGCCGCGCACGATGATGCCTGAAACGATACCTTGGAAACTCCTCCAGGGCATCGCACTCGTACAACTCTATCGCGAGGAAAAATGGGTTGAGCCGCCCGAGCTCGATCGACTCCCTTACAGTCTGCTCTATCACCAGACCATGTCGACGCTCGCCAGCACCGGCGAGCTCACGCCGGCCGAGCTTGCTCAGCGTGTGCTCACGCTCAGCTATTTCCACCGCGTCTCGGCCGATGACTATCGCGTGCTGCTGCGTCACCTCATCAAGATCGACCACATCCAGGTCACCGAGGGCGGCGGACTCATCGTGGGTCTCGCGGGCGAGCGCATCATTAACAACTTTAAGTTCTACGCCGTGTTCCAGGAAAACGAGGAGTTCACCGTTCGCAGCGAGTCGGCCGAGTTGGGCACGATCGTCAATCCCCCACCGCCCAGTGAGCGCATCGCCATAGCCGGGCACTGCTGGATTGTCGAGGAAGTGGACTGGAAGCGTCATACCGTCTTTGCCACGCAGGTCAAGGGCCGCGTGCCGGCCTACTTTGGCGATTGCCCCGGTGACATCAATACACACGTACTCGAACGCATGCGCCAAGCGCTCAACGAACATGCCGCGTATCCGTACCTTATGGGTAACGCGCGGGCCCGCTTGGCGCAGGCTCGCCATACGGCCGAGATTTCGGGCGCGGGAACCAAGCCGCTCATTAACCTGGGCGGCGACACCTGGGTGCTCTTCCCCTGGTTGGGAAGCTACGCCTTTTTGGCGCTCGAGCGCATGCTCAAGATTAAATGTGCCGCGGAGCTGGGCCTTCGCGGACTCGACCCTTCACGCCCGTACTTTATGCAGTTTAAGATGAAGGCCGACGAAGAGACGTTCTTTGAGGTGCTCGCCGCCGAGACCGAGAAGGACTTCGATCCCATCGAGCTCGTCTATCCCGGCGAGGTGCCTTATTTTGATCGCTACGACGAGTTTGTTCCCGAAGAGCTCGTGCGCAAGGGCTTCGCCGAAGGCGTGCTCGACATAGAGGGCATGAAGCAGCGTGTCCGCAGCTGGCGCGACCACGCCTAAGACCAGTCTTTTTGGGACGGGGAGACTTACTTGTCGTGAAGGACGGTGCCGAGGAAGTTAGTGTCGAAGGGCACGGCTTCGGCAAAGGCGTAGTCACCGTCGCTGGCGATGAGCAGATAATTCTCCTCGCCGCCGAACTCTGCATCGCCACATGGGACCACCCAAGCATGGTCGAACACCTCAAGCGCCGTGGCAGCGCAATCGCGCAGGAACGTCACATCGCTCCCCTCGTTTGCACTCACGATATTGGCCACGTAGACGCCACCGGCATTCAGGCTGCCCCGCACTAGACGCAGCGCCTCAACGGTCGCCAGCTCGCGTACGGGCTCGGCACCGCCAAAGCAATCGCTCACGACCACGTCGTAGCGACGATGGCCCACACTCGTCACACCCAGATACGAGCGAGCCTCAGCGGTAATCACCCGCAGGCGGTCGCCCACCGTACGCTCCAGCTCGTCCAGGTAGAACCAGCGACGTGCCAGACGCGTAATCTCTCCGTCATACTCGATGACGTCCATACGCAAACCATCATGCAACATCAGTGCGAACTTAGGATAGGCAAACCCGCCGCCGCCCAGCATAAGCATGCGGTCGATACCGTGACCGTAAGCGTCACGCATTGCGTCCTCGGCCTCAAACACATCGTCAAATGCACGATAGTACGCAAAGACGGGCTCCGCCCAACGCTCGCCTACATAGCTCGCGCTTTGGTAGACACCGCCCTGCACGAGCACACGGACCTCGTCGCCGCCCTCATCGTGCACGCGCTTCACACGCGCCAACCCATTGCGGGTCCTCGCAACCTGCAGACAAGCAGCGCGAACAGCGACGGCAGCCGCACCAAGCGCCGCAGCTCCCAGGGCAACGCCGGCAACGACGCCAGCAGAAACACTTGGCTTGTTCATCTAGAGCTCCTTTTGCAGATAGAGTCCGTGGTCATAAAAACCCAAATGGCGATAGTACTCGCGCGTACCGATCGCGCTAATCACGTTGATACGCGCATAACCCGCATCCCGGGCAATCTCGCATGCGCGCTCCACCAGCGACCGCCCCAGCCCATGATGCTGAGCCGCCTGACCCTGATCGCCCACACGTGCCGCCATGCCATACACGTGCACCTCGCGAATCATTGCCTCGTCCGGCGTCGTCGGCAACTCGTCTGCGTGCGCGGCAACAAACGCACGATCGGGCAACGACAGGCGCAAAAAGCCGGCGATCTTGCCTTCGAGCGTCACCCACTGCAAAAAGCGCTCGCGCGTCACCGGCGTCTCGTACGCTACTTCCTCGTCAAGGGTCAGCTCATCCAAGTCGGCACCCGCCGTGCTGATCTCGCGATAGCGAATCTCGCGCACCGTCGCGCCTTCTCCACGAGCCGCCAAGCGGTTCTCAACGAGCTGGCGCAGGTTAGGCTTCTTGTTGCCCACCATGATGTCGTCGGAGCTAAAGTCACGGATCATGCGACTGATGCGACAGAACGCCGGCGTCACCACGATGTCGTCGGCCAGCACATCGAGCAGCTCTTCCTCGGTATAGGGGCACCACTCGCCACGCTCGTAGCAGCCCACCAGATGCGAGCCCTCGATGAGCGCGCACGGGTAGACCTTGACCTCGTCGGGCATAAAAGCGCCCTCGGTCATAAAGCGCTCGTAGTCGCGCTTGTCCCCCTCGGGCGTAGCGCCCAACAAGTTGAGCATAAAGTGCGCGTGGATTTTAAAGCCAAACAAGCGCGCAAGCGAAAACGCCCGCTCGATCTGCGCCACCGAAATGCGACGCTCGTTGATATCGAGCAAATGTTGGTCGAGACTCTGAATACCCATCTGGATCTTGGTGCAGCCCAGGCGGCGGATGAGCGTGAGGGCCTGCGGCGTCACGGCATCGGGGCGCGTCTCGATAACGAGCCCCACCACGCGATGCTTCGCCGTCTCGTTGATGCGCTGCTGACGCTCAAGCTCCTCCATCGTTGCCGTCTGCCACTCGGCAACCTCGCCCCACGGCGTACCAGGGCCGTACAGACGACGCACCGCGCGGTTATAGCCGCCCACGGCGGCATCCACACGCCCCTGCTCGTCGGCAACGCCGGCCGCAAGCTCATCCTCGTCTGTCGCAATGCCGGCAGCCCGATAGCGCTCGCGACGCTCTGTTACCACCGGCGGCAGGGCATCGGCGGGAGCGTCATCGAGCAGGCGCCCTGCCTCGGCACGGCTGATGCCCGGACGCGCCAACATGGGGTTTGCCGCCACGCCGGCGACGGCATCGTCATTGAGCGCACGGAAAAGCTCCGACATAAACCACGTTTGATACCCTTGCGGATAGTCGCTCCAGGTGCCACCGAGCACGATGAGCTCTATCTTGTCGGTCGCATGCCCCATCTGCGAAAGCGCGGTCAGACGAGCGCTCACCTGCAGATACGGGTCGAAGCAGTTTTGCTCCGCACGGGCGCACGCCGGCTCGGCATGCAGATAGCTTTTAGGCATGCGCAGATCGTTGGGGCAAAACAGGCAATCGCCCGAGCACGGCCAGGGCTTGGTGATGACAGTAATGGTCGCCACGCCCGAGGCCGTGCGACGAGGCTTCATACGCAGCACCTGCAGCAGTCGACGTTCCAGCTCGGCATCGACATTCCACCCTGCCCAACGAGCCGGCTCCTCACGTTTTACCCGCTGGTAGAACGGCAGCAGACGGCGCTTGGCCAAATCGCGTTTGTCGGCACCCTCACGGCGCGCCTCGGCATGTATCAGTTTGACGAGCGCTTTGTCGTCCACGGTCTCGCCGCGACGCAGAGCCTCGAGTATGTTCAAGATAATCTGTTCCATGACCCCATTGTAAAGGCAAAGGCGCCGGAGCCCGTCACGGCTCCGGCGCCTCCATCAAACAGCGCAGCTATGGTGTATAAGTCTTCGATAACCGCCCGTCACTCTGAATCAAATGACATGTCGCCCGAACCGACCTCAAAACGATACGTAGCAGACTTATCGCCGTTATCGAATTCAAGATTCAAAATGGTCTCACCATCGTAGTCAAGCGGAAGGAAATCGCTCTCGAAGTCGCCACTGCCCAAGGTGAGGCTCGCCTTAAAGCCCGTCGAGTTCGGAACCGTCATCTCCACATCGCCCGAGCCCACGCTCACGTCCATCGACTTCGCGGGGGCCTGGTAGAGCTCGAACGTCACATCGCCCGACCCGACCTCAGCGCTGAGCGCATCAGTCACGCTGCCCGTAAACTCTACATCTCCCGCACCCAGGAAAAGGTCGAAACCATCACAGATGACACCGGCAATCTGCAGATCACCCGAGCCCACGTGCGCGTTGACTCCCTTCAGATGTTCGGCAACACGGCGCGGCAGCTCAACCGTAACCGAGCGGTCAATCGCCTTACCGTCATCACTTCCAAACTGAGAAACTTTGAGCGTCGAGTCCTCGACGGATGCGATGTTTTGCGTCGCGGCCTTGGAGGCATCCATACCATTGGCAACGCGTCCCCGCTCGATAACGCGAACCTTGTTGCCATCAACAACCTTGACGTCCACCGTAGCCGCATCGATATCGAAATCGAGGTAGCGAAACTCATCAGCATCAAAGGTCGCACTCGAAAGTTGCTGAGGCCGAGCGGAATAGTTACCGCTATCCAAGAGATCATCGTCGTCAAACATATCGTCAAAATCAGACAAATCGCCGGATAGAATAGCGGTCGTTCGCACCATATTGGAATGAGCCAATAGCCGCGAGGCACCAAATACAAGCCCGATAATAAGCACAAACGCTCCGATGCCAACGCCCAAGCGTACCTTGGATTCATGCGAAAGCTTCATCATTCATCACCCTCTTTGGCGATCGGGTCAGCGGTAGTCGCGGTAGCCACGCCAGCATCAACCGAAGCGGAAACATTCTGAGCCCTAGCTGTCACCGGTGCCGAACCAACCTGAATATCCCCGCGCGCCCAATCGCCATCGAGCGCACGCGCCACCCAGTGATAGATGGGAATCGTGAAGAAGATCAGCGCGGCAAAGGGACCGGCACCAAACAGGAACATCAGCAAAAAGAACAGTAGCCAACACACGGCCCAATACGGGAACGACTGGAACGGGCCCTTCACCGGAGTCGAGCCAACTGCGGTGCCACTCGTCGCCTGCGCCGTAGCGGCATTGGCGGCCTGCGCACTCCAACTTGCCGCTTGCGCCGCCTTGGCCGCAGCATCACTCGCCTGCGTTGCCGCCTCGGTAGCGCGCGCCGCCGCCTCATGGGTGCGAGCACGCTCTGCCGCCTCGGCCTCGCGCTGACGGGCGCGGTCCTCGTTCTCAAACTCGATATCGTCCTCGATCTCATCGCTCGGATTGAGCAGCTCGTCCAGGCTCACGCCATAAAGTTTGGCGAGCGAGATCAGGTTCTCGGTATCGGGCGAGCTCTCCGCGCGCTCCCATTTACTGACCGCCTGGCGCGACAGCCCCAGCTTTCGCGCCAGCCCTTCTTGGCTAAAACCCTTGCTGCGACGAAGGTCGGCGAGCCGCTGCGCAGTTTCTACATTCATGGTTCCTCCTATGTGATGCCAGCCGTGCCGCCGGACCATATTTGTTCTTAAGGCGCCTTGCACAGTTAAAAATCTATCCGCCACTGCCAAAAGCATGCCACCTATTCTAGTGAGATTTTTGACAACCGGCGGTTGCGGGTGCATATGAGCTGCGGAAATGTGTCCAAACAAAGCAATGGCGCCTAGCTCAGTTGTCCCCGTTGCGGCGTTAACGGTAGTATGGTCATACTGTTTATTCCGCACCGCCAACGGAGGGAGTTCCGCGCCGTGAACCGCGATTTCGCCTCATCGCTCATCCAGCTCAACAACACGTTCTATCGCGAGCACTCCGCCTCCTTCTCCGATACGCGCCAGGCCCCGTGGCCCGGCTGGGTGCGCACCATGGATATCGCGCTCGGGCAGCTCGACGTCGCCACAATCGAGCATCCCGTCCGCGTCTTCGATCTCGCCTGCGGCAACATGCGATTCGAGAACTTTGCCGCCGGCGGCGCACTTGCCGCCAAGGGCGTCGATGGCGCAAATCCCTCGGCAGATGCCAGCTGTCCGTTTGAGTTCTATGGCGTCGACTCGTGCCAAGACCTGGCTATCGATGCACGCGGCCACGCCCTGCGCATTCCCAACCTGCACTTCCAGGAGCTCGATGTGCTCGACGCCCTTATGAAGCTCAACCCCGCCGAGACACCCGACGTGCTTTTCGACGCCCCGCTCGCCGACATCTCGGTCTGTTTTGGCTTTATGCACCACGTGCCGTCGTGCGAGTACCGCGTACGCGTGCTCGACGCCCTGGTGCGGCAGACGCGCCCGGGCGGCATCATCGCCATCAGCTTTTGGGAGTTTATGAACGACGAGCGCATGGCGCGCAAGGCCGTTCGTGCCGAAGCCCGCGCCGAGCTCACCCCGCCGTTTGAGGGTTACGATTCCGCGCAGTTTGAAGCCGGCGACCACCTCATTGGCTGGCAAAACGACCGCCACGCCTACCGCTATTGCCATCACTTTGACGATCAGCAGATTACCGACCTGGTGCGCGGCGTCCGCACGTTCTACAAGAGCGGTGAGGTCCCCGTACGCGAGCTTGAGCGCTTCCATGCCGACGGTCGCAGCGGAGAGCTCAACCGCTATGTAATCCTCAAACGTCTGTAGGCACCGACGACTCGCCACCGAGCCGCACCGCATCTTTCGGGCAAACTATGCCCACCCTTTTTCAACCCATTGACGGAACGCGCGGCTATGCGTTCCATACTTATGACCAAGGAGCCTCATGGGAGCCGTCCACGTTCGCACGCCTAAGAACTTTGTGCTCGAGGAGCGCCTGGAGCGCTACGCCGATGCGATTGAGACGAACCCCGAGGCTTATGCCGGAGATTGGCGCGAGGCTTGCGCGCCAGCTGGCAGCAAGCCCTTCGAACACCTTCACCTGGATCTTGGCTGTGGCAAGGGAACCTATCTGGTCGAGCGCGCCCACCGCGAGCCCGACACCCTCTTTATCGGCATGGACCAGGAGCCCATCTGCATCGCCTATGCCGCGCAGAAAATCTGCGAACAGGGGCTATCCAACGCACTCGTCCTGCCCCGAGGCGCCGCATCGCTGCCACAGCTGTTTGCCGCAGGCGAGCTCGATGCCATCACCATTAACTTTCCCACGCCGCAGCCCAAGGCCAAGTACGCTAAAAAACGACTCGTCCATGTCGACCATCTGATGCTCTACCGCCCGCTCTTTTCAGCCGGCGCTACCGTCACGCTGCGCACCGATAGCAAGCCGTTGCGCGATTACGCCCTGGGACAGTTTGCCGCGGCCGGCTACGATACGCTTTGGGTAAGCGACGACGTCCGCCGCAACCATCCCGAGCATCCCGAGACCGAGTACGAGCGCCGCACGCGCGAGATGGGTGCCGCCGTCTATGGCATTTGCGCCACACCTGGAGCGCAGCCCAGCGATGAACAGCTCGCGGCGGGCCGCGCGCAGGAGCAAAGCCTAGCCTGCTACCTGCCCGATAACCTCGATGAGCTCGCCTATGTGCCTCTGGGCATGGAAGAGGCCGTCGAGAACTTTAGAAACCGTGCCCGCAAGGGCAAGAAGCGTCTACCGCAAGAGCACTAACTTCACGCGCCCATTTCCTGCATTTTCTCGCGCGCTGGCGCCCCACGCCGCCGCTACGCCATAATAGTTGGCGGACAATCGCGAGAGAAAGCAAACACATGGCACAGACCACGACAGATACCGCCGCCAGCACCGTCTCCGGCGCCGGCGGCGCCAGCTCATTCTCGGGCGGCACGGGAACCGAAGCCGAGTTTGGCTCGCTCGGCGCGCTCTCCCCCACCTGGTGGGAGCCCGAGGACGGCAGCGAGCCCGAACCATGGCTCACGCCCGATCAAGCCTTCGAGCGCTTCTTTGAATGGACGAGCGACCGTGGCATTGAGCTGTGGGATCACCAAGAAGAGGCCCTCATGGACCTGGCCGCCGGCGATCACGTCATTTTGGGCACGCCGACCGGATCGGGCAAGTCGCTCGTCGCGCTGGGCATGCTCTTTATGGGCATGGCGCAGGGCAAACGCTGCTACTACACGGCTCCTATCAAGGCTCTGGTCAGCGAGAAGTTTTTCGACCTGGTACAGGTGCTCGGCCGCGATAACGTAGGCATGATCACCGGCGACACGCATATCAACACCAAGGCTCCCGTCATCTGCTGCACGGCCGAAATCCTTGCTAACGATGCGCTACGCGAGGGCGAGGACGCCGATGTGGGCTGCGTGGCCATGGACGAGTTCCATTACTTTGCCGACCCCGACCGCGGCTGGGCTTGGCAGGTGCCGCTGCTCACCCTGCCCCATGCGCAGTTTATGCTCATGAGCGCCACACTTGGCGATGTCACTGCAATCGCCGCCTCTCTCGAAGAGCACACCGGCGCTGCTTGCGACCTGGTTGTCGACGCCCCGCGCCCCGTGCCCCTGAGCTATGACTACGTGACGACCTCGCTCGAGGGCACCGTCGAGCTCGCCATGCGCCGCGGAGAGGCCCCACTCTACATCGTGCACTTTAGTCAGGACGCCGCGCTTGCCACGGCACAGTCGCTTGCCAACTTTGGCATCGCTAGCAAGGAGCAGCGCGAGGCCATTAAGGAAGCTGCCAAAGGCACGAGTTTCTCCACCGCCTTCGGCAAGATTCTCAAGCGCCTGCTCGGCTGCGGCGTCGGCGTGCACCACGCCGGTATGCTGCCGCGCTATCGCCTACTGGTTGAGCGCCTGGCGCAGCAGGGCCTGCTGCCCGTCATCTGCGGCACCGACACGCTCGGCGTCGGCATCAACGTGCCCATCCACACCGTGGTGCTCACCGCGCTCACCAAGTTCGACGGTTACAAGATGCGTCGTCTGCGCGCCCGTGAGTTCCATCAGATTGCCGGTCGCGCCGGCCGCTCGGGCTTCGATACCGAGGGCATGGTGATTGCCGAGGCACCCGAGCACGAGATCGAGAATGCCAAGCTTATGGCCAAGGCGGGCGACGACCCCAAAAAACTCCGTAAGATTAAAAAGAAAAAGGCCCCCGAGGGCTTTGTCACCTGGAACAAGCAGACCTTTGAGCGCCTGATTGAGACGCAGCCCGAGACGCTCAGGCCGCGCCTGCGCATCACGCACTCCATGGTGATTAGCGTGGTCGAGCAGGGCGGCGATGCCCGAGCCCGCGTACACGACCTCATCGAGACGAGCCTGCAGACTCCCGAGGAAAAGGCCAAGCTCGAGGTTCGCGCCGACGAAATCTTCGCCACGCTCATCGATTCCGGCGTCGTCGTTCGCACCGAGGTGCCGCCCGCGCCTGACGCCCCGGCTGACGCCGCACCAGACATCGATTATGCGCTGACGGTCGATCTACCCGAGGACTTCGCGCTCGATCAGCCACTCTCGCCGTTCTTGCTTGCCGCATTGGAACTGCTCGACCCCGAGAGCGAGACCTATACCATGGATCTGATCTCGATGGTCGAGGCAACGCTCGAGGATCCCAAGCAGGTGCTGCGCGCACAGGAGCGCGCCGCGCGCGACCGCGCGATGGCCGAAATGAAGGCCGACGGCGTCGAGTATGAGGAGCGCTTGGAGCGCATTCAGGACGTCACGTACGAAAAGCCGCTCGAGGATTTGCTCGACGCCGCCTTTGACAAGTACTGCCAGGAAGTGCCTTGGGCAAACGACTACCAGCTCTCTCCCAAGAGTGTCCTGCGCGATATGCTGGAAAGCGCGAGCGATTTTAAGGGTTACATTCAAAAGCTCGGCATCGCCCGCTCCGAGGGCATTTTACTGCGCTACCTGGCAGAGGCCTACCGTTCACTCGACCGTACCGTGCCCATCGAGAAGCGCGACGAGCGCCTGCGCGACATTATCTCGTGGCTGGGCTTTGTGGTGCGCTCGGTGGACTCGAGCCTGGTGGACGAGTGGGAGAACGCCGGCAACCCGGCAGCCCTCGATGCTGCGCCGCCGCAGGGCATCGACGAGGTCGTGGCGGACCGTCGCGGCTGCACGCTGTTGGTGCGCAACGCGCTCTTCCGTCGCGTGACCCTTGCCGCCCGCGAGCACGTTCGCGACCTGGGCGAACTCGACGACGACTGGGGCATGAGCGAGATCCGCTGGCAAAAAGCACTCGACGCTTACCACGAGCAGCACGAGGAAATCCTCACCGACGGAGATGCTCGCAGCGCCGCGATGTTTTCCATCGACGAGTCCGACGAGAAGACCGCGCACGTATGGCACGTGCACCAGATCTTTGCCGACGAGGATGGCGACCACGACTTTGGCATTATGGGCGATGTCGATCTGGACGCCACACAAGACGGTGGCGAGGTCATTTTCAAAAACTACCGCGTGGGCTTTATCGAGAACTTGCTCGAGGACTAGCCGAACATACTGGAACGAAACGAAGCGGGGCCGCTGGCAACATCGCTAGCGGCCCCGCTTTTGCACTATACGTTATGCCTTACTCGGCATCCTCGACCTCATACGAATCCGCCTCGGCCGGCTCATCGTTTGTCTCTGACGCAGCCCCACGCGCCTCGTCAAACGCCGCCTTCATGGTCTTGTTGCCCCACGTGAGCTTGCGAATGGTAAGATCGTCGGCCTTCTTGTTGGCTAGGCGCAGATAGTTCTCGGAGGACAGCAACGCCTCCTTGGTTTTCTGCAGATGGCTAATCGTCTTGTCGATCTCATCGATTGCCGTTTGGAACTTGCGGCTCGCGATCTCGTAGTTGCGGCCGAAATCGTTCTTGAACTTCTCCATCTTGGCTTCGAAGTTCGTGACGTCGATATTCTGCTGTTTGTACTCCGCCAGCTCCTGCTTATAGCGCAACGAACCCATGGCAGCGTTGCGAAGGAGCGTGATCATGGGAATGAAAAACTGCGGACGGATCACGTACATCTTCTCGTAGCGATAGCTCACGTCGACTATCCCTGCGTTATAGAGCTCGCTCTCGGGCTCGAGCAGCGTGCAGAGCACCGCGTACTCACAGCCTTTCTGGCGACGATCGTGATCGAGTTTCTTAAAGAAGTCCTCGTTTTTATGCTTGGTCGCGGTCTCGTCGTTCTCGTTTTTCATCTCGAACATAATCGAAATGACCTCGTTACCGCTCGCGTCGCGCTCGCGGAAGATAAAGTCGCCCTTGGTACCCTCGGACGCATCGTTATCTTTCTCGAAGTACGCGTTGGGAAACGCCGTCATGCGCAGACGGTTGAACTCGGTCTCGCAGTGCTGCTCGAGCGACTCGCCCACCATCTTGGTGGACAGACGGACCTTCATGTCCTTAAGGCGCTCAATCTCTTCATCCTTGTAGCGAATCAGGTCATCGCTCGCGCGCTTGGCCTGCGCAAGCTCCAGCTCGTGTGCCGCCTTGGCTTGCTCCTCGCGAGAATCGCGCACCGCCAGCTCGCTCGTCAGCTTGGCACGTGCCTCATCGCGCTCTCGCTCCGCCGCGGCGACCGCCTCTGACAGGTTCATTTTTGCCATCAGTTCCTGCTCGCGCAACTGGGCACGCAGCCCCTCGGCCTCTTGCTCGGACTGAGCCTTTGCGGCGGAAAACTTCTCTTGCACCTTCGCGCGATAGTCAGTAAGCGCGCGCTCGGCCTCGCTGCGAGCGGCATCGAGCTCACGCTGCGACTCGGCCGCGGCTGCGGCGAGCGCCATCTCCTGGGCCTTGTCCGCCGCGGAGAGCTTTGCCTGCAATTCGGCAATCTGCGCATCGCGTGCGGCCAAATCGTTTTGAGCGGCATTGCGCGCCGCCGACTCGACAAGCTTGGCTTCGTCATCCTTGCGCCCCAGCTGCGCACGCAAATTGTCGATCTCGCGCTGAAGCTCGGCATTCTCCTTTTGAGCGTCGGCACGGGCCTCAACCGCCGCGCGCTGGCTTGCACTCTCGCGCTCTGCGGCAGCGCCCTCGAGCTTAGCGCGCAGCTCGGCAAGCTCAGCATCGCGCTTGGCAACCTCTTGCGCCAGTTTCTGATCCGCAGCGTTCTTCTGCTCGACAAGCTGGGCATTGCGCTGAGACTCTGCCTGTTGCAAGGCAGCCGTCGAACGCGAGCGCTCAAGCTCCAGCGCCTGCTCGCCCTCGCGTTGGACTGCCTTCACACGCTCATCCAGGTCGCACGAAAACTCGGCATCGCGCACCTGCTTGACGATATCCGCATAGCCGGATGCATCGACCTTAAAAACTTCGCCGCAATGCGGGCACTTGATCTCGTTCATAGCAGCTCCTCGATGGACGCAAATATCAACCGGCTACACTCTACCGCGCCGCGCGGACAAAAAAGGCGCCGCCGCCATAATGGCAACGGCGCCAGAGCCACCACAAAGGTGCCTGTTCCCTTGTAGTGGTTTGGGTCTTTACAGGTCGCGGTAGTCGATCAGGCGAAGATCGGGTTGAGACTCGAGCCAAGCGCGCAGCTCAGGATCGGTCAACGCATCGACTTCCTTGGCACGATCGACCGTAAGCGAGCTGTTCTCAAGGATAAAACGATCGAGATAGCCCGGGTGACACACAAAGACGACCGTCTCGCCGTCGGACATCTCGCGAACTGTCTGCATGATTGCCTCTTTGGGCTCGTAGCCCGGTTCCATCGAGCGCATCACCATGCGCAGGTCGGTATCTCCGCAACGCACCACCGCCGTCGGGTCGAAGCTTGCCTTTTGCTCCTTAAGGCCCAGCTCCTGAGCAACCGTCGAGATCGCTCGGTTAAGATTTTTGCTCATGACGGCATGGGCCTCAAAGTAATCGGGCTCGCGGCCCACAATCTCGACAAGGCGGTCGTGCTGCGCACGAATCTCGATGCAGGCCTCGTCGAAGTCTATCAGCTCCTCGCCGCGCTTAAAATGCTCGCGGAAGGTACGGCTGCTATGGAACTCGCCGTTCTCGTTGAGCATGCTCGGGATGAGCGCCGGGTCGGCACACGGCTTGCCCAGGCACACGTTGGTATGCTGGCCCACTGCAATATCGGCATCCGCCACGAGCGACCACCCACGCTCGGCCTCGGGCATATTTGGCATAAGGCCCGCTGAGCGCACCAAGCCCTCGTTGACGCTACGGGCGATCCCCAAGTCAACGGCGTACGAATAACCAAGATCATCGGCACGAATAAGCAATTGCTTCACAACGACTCCAATCTATGGAAACGGGCACTTGGAGTGTAGCCAAGTGCCCCAGGTAATTATCCTACCTAAACAGATGTCTTAAGCCTTAGCGGCATCAACATCTTCCTCGAGCTGATCCTTGCTAAAGCCAAAGAGGTAGGCGATGGCAGCGGCGGCAACAAATGCAGCGCCCGATGCAACGCAACCCCAGACGAGATTAGCCGTTCCGCCGGCAACAAAGCCGGTGACGCCCAGAATATTGGTCGCGCCCAGAACATACGTTGTCACATTGGTGAGGGCTGCGATCAAACCGCCGATAGCACCGCCGGCAACCATGGCGCCCAGGCAGCGAGTGTACTTAAAGCCACAGCCATACAATGCGGGCTCCGTCACGCCGCCCACGATACCGGAGAGCGAGAAGCCGAGCATGGCGCCCTTCTCGTCGGTCTCCTTAAGGCGCAGGAAGGCACCGAAGGCCATGCCCCACGTAGCGAACTGAGAGATACCGCCCGCGACCATAACGCAGGAGTCGGAGCCCAGGGTGAGCAGCTGCACAATACCAAGGGCAAGCAGGACCTGGTGCATACCGGTCATAACCAGGAACTCCCAAAGTGCGGCAATGACGACGAGGGAGAGGATGGTGACGATGCCGCCGGCGTTACCGAGACCGAACATAAAGTTGCCGACCATGCTGCCCAGGATGGAGCCGATCGGAGCCAGCACGCACAACGAAACGGGGATCATAACGGCCATGGTGCCCACGGGTACAAACACCGTAGAGAGCATGTCGGGAACGACCTTCTTCATGAACTTCTCGACGACCATAAGCACCGGCATGGACAGAACCATGGGGAGCACGGTGGAGGAATAGTTGTTCAGCTGGGCCGGCAGCACGCCGTAGACCATGGTGGTCGTTACGCCCGAATCCGCCGCAGCGTTGACCAACGTCATGAACTCAGGAGCAATGAGCACACCGCCGAGCATCATGCCGAGTGGCTGGCTGCAGCCAAGCTGCTTCGCAGCAGCCCAACCCAAATAAACGGGAAGGAAATAATAGCCAGCGTTATAAATCCAGCTGTAGAAGAAGTTGTAGATGTCGGAGTCGGCAGACCAAATACCGAGCATGCCGTCACCGCAAACCACAGCGATGGTACGGAACATGGCAGCACCCATGATGATGGGGATCGTCATGACCATGGTCTTGGAGAGATAGTTGAGGATCTTGTTGCCCGCAGTCTTGAGCGTCAGCGGCTCCTTGGTGCCGCCATCGAGGTTCTCGTCAATGGAGCCTTCGCCCTTAACTCCCAGCGCAATGGCGGCGTCGTAGACCTTCGGTACGTTCTGACCGATGATGACCTGATACTGGCCGCCAGACCACTGGGCACCCAGAACACCCTTGATCTTCTTAACTTCATCGTCATTGGGGATGGACTGATCCTTAAGGTTCAGACGCAGACGGGTCATGCAGTGCGTCGCGTTCGTCACATTGGAGGCGCCGCCGACGGCAGCAAGCACGTCCTCGGCAATCTTCTTGTTATCGACAGCCATGTCGAATCCCTTCTCTTCCAACTAAAGGTCTGTGGGCCTTCACAGCATCAAGACGCACGATTCCGCTCGCGCCTGCGCAGCACGCGATATCCGTTGGCAAGAGATTTCATTGCATGTGATTCCCGGGTGGATCGACATGAAAAAAGCCCCGCGCACAACCGACAGAGACCCAATAATGGCCTCGGCAGAATCGGTAGTGCCTCTCGGAGCTGCGCCGTGAGTAACACCCAACACACGGCGAGTATATGCGGCAGATGCGTTCGCTGCGGCTCAGATTACCGATGAACGGTAGCAAACGGCCCGCAAACGGTCGCCATAACGGAAAGGGGGCGCCAGAGACCCCCTATCTATCCAGGCTGGTGGGAGCCACGCGATTCACGTGCATGATCAGATAGACGAGCTCTTCTTGGGCCAATGGCTCGCCAAAGGCCTCTTGAATCAGATCGTCGATACGATGAGCACAGCGCGATACCGCCGGATACTGCTCCACGAGCACGTCGTAGAGACCTGAGTTCTCGGTATCAATCGGCTCTTTCTTTGCCACGCGGTCGAGCAGATAGCGCACATGGGTGGCAAAGCGAGTAAAGGCAAACGACGAGCGGTCGACCGTCACACCCAACTCTTCTTGAATAATTGCAACCGTCATGTCGAGCAGATGCTCCTCGTGCTGTTCGGCAAGCACGCGCCGCTCACTCGGCTTAATCGCCGCATTGATAATCGACATGGCAATGCCCGCGGCCTCACTCTGGGGCATGCGAATGGCAAAAGTTTTCTTAATGCCGCGAACGGCTAGCTCGCCCAATCGATACTCAATAGGATGCAGCTGCTCCAGATCGCGCTTGAGCGGCAACGACACCACCATATGTTCGCGGGCGCGCTTAATGGCAAACTGGATATGATCTGCCAGCGTAATGGGCAGATTAGGACTCAATTCGTACGAAAGTTGCCCAGTTGCGATATCGGCCAGCTGGGCGGAAAACTCCAGCACCTCGGGATCAACTCCGTCGATAAACGCCAGGTACTTGGAATCGATACCGTAAAAGGTGCGGGTGACGACATCCAAATCGACATCGTGCGGCATATCGCCAAAGCCGATACCGCGACCCAACGCGATGAGCTGGCGCCCCGCGCCGTCTTCGCAGATGGCAGCGTTGTGGTTAATGCGCTGGACAGCCCTCATGGAATCATCGCTCCTACTAAAACACGCCGTGCAGACCATCCACACGGCGCGTTCATTCTACCTGCACTTGCAGCTACAGTCCAAAGAAGCTCAAGATCTGGTCTCGGCTTACGGGCTTGTAGTCGTTGGCATCGAGACCGACATCGTAGCGAAAGATAGGGCGCTCGCGATCGCGGTTGCGCGCGTTGGTGCGGTCTCCCCTGCTGTGGATATGCCCGTGCAGCATGATGGCGCCACGCGCCTTGCCGTTCCAGCTGAGCATGGGGTAGTGGCTCATAACCAGACGATGGCCCTTGGCATAGCCAGGGGCAATCTCCAGGTAATCGCGCACGTCTTCCCAAATCTGCGGCGCGTCCGGATCTTCCCAGTCGCCGTCATGGTTACCGCGGATGAGCGTCACATTCTTGCATTCGATACGCTCGCGCAGGTGCACGGCATCCGCTAGGGGCAAACGATAGGTAAAGTCTCCCAGGATGTAGAGACGGTCATCCGCAGTCACGCACTCATTGATGACATCGATGACCTTGCGGTTCATCTCCTCGACCGAGCCAAACGGCCGGTCCATGTCGTGCAAGATATTCGTATCGCCCAGGTGCAGGTCGGCGGTAAACCACATCATCGTCTATGCCCTCATTTCGCAACGCGTTCAACTCGTGCTAAGTATACAGACGCAGCGATGCGGCGGTCATCCAAAGAGCCCACCGAACAGTCCGCGGCGGCGCTTGTCTTTCTTTTTCGAAGCGTCACTCTGAGCTTTCTTGTCTTGCCGTTTCTTACGATCCTGCTCCAACTCATCGTCGTCGAGTAGCAGATCCCACTCAAACGGATCGTCTGTCAGATCGAACTGGTCGTCGTCATCAAACATGGCCGCCTCCATTGCCGACTAGCGGGCATCCACCACGTAGAGGCCAACGCGCACCTGATGCCACGGGCTGCGCTCGGGAGCGACCTGCTGCACGCGGGCCTCAAATACGTCCTCGTGGCCGTAATACATCATCAAGGACAGCGGGCCGACCTCGTTTCCCGGGACATAGCCAAGCTTGGTGTTGCCGTAGTAGATCGCAACCGCCTCAGGGTCATGGGGATTATCGCGCTCGGCGCACAGCGTCAGTTTATCGCCCGCTTTAATATCGCCTAGGACCAAAGCGCCGTCGGCATATTGAAATCCTGCAATATGAAACGACAAAAGAACACGTGAAGGCTCGTACATGGCAACTCCCCTAACGGCCGGATAAACCGGCGCTTAACCTTATTGAGAAGTCTACGAACTCGTGCGGACACAAATTCATCCTGCCCGCGTCTTTCAATCGCTCGCCGCAACGCTTGCGAGACAGAGCGCTTGCAGATAAGATAGGGGTACGGATGGCACCCGTTGCAGCGGGTCTTGCCAACTCCGATACACGTTTTCATCGTGAGAAGTGGCCGTCTTCGCTTACGCGGGGGCGGCCATTTTGTTTGCCCTATGCCATCTGATTCTAATGCACAAACATGCGCACGAACTTGTGCTTCCAGCTTGCGTAAGGAGCATAGCGAAATGGCACGTCCAGCCACGTTGCCTTGTTCACGATGCTCTTCTTGTGGCTAAACGTATCGAAGCTCTCACGTCCATGGTACTGCCCCATACCGCTCGCTCCCATGCCGCCAAAGCCCATATGGCTCGTAGCCAGATGCATGATGGTGTCGTTAACGCAGCCGCCGCCAAAGGGCACGTAGCGCACAAAGCGCTGCTGAACCGCGCGATCCTGACTAAAGATATACAGGGCCAGCGGCGTCGGACGATCCGTAATAAACGTCTCGGCCTCGTCTAGGCTCTCAAACGTCAGCACCGGTAAGATGGGGCCGAAAATCTCCTCCTGCATTACGGCGTCCTCAGGCGCCACGCCGTCTAGGATCGTCGGCTCAATCTTGAGCGACGACTCGCGCACCGTTCCTCCCAGCACAACCTTATCGGGGTCGATCAGCCCGCGTACGCGCGCGAAATGCTTGGCGTTGACAATATGACCGTAGTCCTCGTTATCGAGCGGGTGCTCGCCAAACATGCGACGGACCTCCTCCTTGATGAGGCCCAACAGCTCATCGTGCACGCGCGTATCGACCAGCAGGTAGTCGGGCGCCACGCAGGTCTGCCCCACGTTGAGCCATTTACCAAAGGCGATACGTCGTGCCGCGACCTTCAAGTTTGCCGTCGCATCCACGATGCAGGGACTCTTTCCGCCCAGCTCAAGCGTCACGGGCGTGAGGTTTTTGCTCGCGCGCTCCATGACGAGCTTGCCGACCGGAACACTACCGGTAAAGAAGATCTTGTCCCAGCATTCATCGAGCAACGCTTCGTTCTCGGCACGCCCGCCTTCGACGACCGTCACCAGGCGCGGATCAAATGCTTCCTCGCAAATCTGCCTGAGCACCGCACTCGAAGCCGGCGCATAGGCACTCGGCTTGATGACCACGGTGTTACCCGCGGCAAGGGCGCCGGCGAGCGGCTCGAGTGTTAGCAAAAACGGGTAGTTCCACGGAGCCATAATGAGCGTGACGCCATAGGGCACGGCTTGCGTTTTGCACACACTAATGGCATTGGCGAGGTCGCAGGGGCGCAGGCGCGGGCGGCTCCATCGGGCCATATGCGCAATCTGATGGCGAATCTCGGAAAGCGACGTGCCGATCTCGCACATATATGCCTCGTCATGCGACTTACCCAAATCGGTCTTGAGCGCATGGGCAATATCGCCCTCGTGCGCACGAACCGCATCGCGCAGGCGCACCAGTGCGCGGCGGCGAGCATCGACATCAAACGTAGCGTGCGTCTTAAAGTAGGTGCGCTGATCGCCGACGATGCGCGCAATTTCCTCGGTGTTCATGGACCCTCCTAGTTCTCGTCCTCAAACATACCACCTGCAACAACTTCGTACATATGCTCGAGCTCCAGGCGGTCCATCAAAAGCGGAACGGGATACAGCGGATTGGCCTCGGCATCGGCATGCGCCGCCATTTGCGGAATATCGGAGCGGCGAATACCTGAGACATATTTGGGGATTCCCAGGGCCTCGTTCATGCGGTCGACCCAATCGATAAAGGCCTCGGCCGCAAGACTGTCCTGCGCGGTAGCCGGCGCAATGCCCGCCATGCGAGCAAGATCGGCAAGCTTGGGGGCGGCGGCGTCACCATAAGCGCGAAGCATGTGCGGCAGGATGATCGCGTTGGCTAAACCGTGCGGAATTCCGTATCGGCCGCCCAGACTGTGCGCGATGGCATGCACATATCCGACATAGGAGCGGGTAAACGCAACGCCTGCCTTATACGCCGCCGAAAGCATATTGCGGCGCGCACGCATGTCGTCGCCATGCTCATAGGCCTCGAGCAAATTGTCGCGGATGAGCTGGACCGCCTGACGCGCCATCTTGCGCGTGTGGGGCGTGGTGCTACGGCCGATAAAGGCCTCGACAGCATGCGTCAGGGCATCCATACCCGTCTGCCCCGTGGTGGACGCCGGCAACCCGCGCGTAAACTCGGGGTCGTGCACCGCAAAACGCGGGATGAGCACAAAGTCGTTAATGGGGTATTTATAGTGCGTCTCGTTATCGGTAATTACCGCCGCGAGCGTGACTTCGCTTCCCGTACCGGCGGTAGTGGGAACCGCAATAAGTAGCGGCAGGAGACGGTGGACGCGCAACAGGCCACGCATCTTGTTGATGGGCTTGTTCGGCTGTGCAATGCGCGCCCCCACACCCTTGGCGCAGTCCATGGCCGAACCGCCACCAAAGCCGATAATGGCCCGGCAGTCGTTCTCGCGATACAGCGCCGCCGCTTCCTCCACGTTTGAGACCGTGGGGTTCGCACGCGTTTCGGCATAGACCGTAGCGCCAATCCCCTGAGCCGTAAGCGCACGCTCGAGTGATGCCGTGAGCCCCAAACGTGCAATACCAGGGTCTGTCACGATAAGAACCTTCTGGATCGAGCGTTTTTGAAGCACCGCGGGCACATCCTCGGCATGCTCCAAAATGCGCGGCTCGGTATAGGGCAGGATCGGCAATGCAATGCGAAAAACCGTCTGATATGTTCGGCACCAGGCACGACGGGCTAGATGCATAAAGGAAACTCCTTTATTTGTTGATAGGTCAACATTTGCTCGACCGATTGTACTCAGCAGAGATCACAGACGGCCTACCAATCGTTAATCAATCAACATCTTCATATCTCAAAATTGTTTTATTAAAAATCATTCCTAATAGGCTTCACATTTGGTTGCATTTATGGATAATAGAACTCGTCAAGACGCACGTCCGGAGAGGGCCCTTACGGGACCGGACGAGCGCGCAATCGCCATCGATCGAAAGGATCGAATCATGAAGTTTGTTTGCCCCGTTTGCGGTTATGTGGAAGAGTTCGACGGCGACCAGCTGCCCGAGGATTTTAAGTGCCCCCAGTGCGGCGTTCCCGGTTCTCGTTTCCTGAAGCAGGAGGAGGGCCAGCTCGAGTGGGCTGCCGAGCACGTCGTGGGCGTCGCCAAGATGGAGGGCGTCTCCGAGGACATCGTTGCCGACCTGCGCGCCAACTTTGAGGGCGAGTGCTCCGAGGTCGGTATGTACCTGGCCATGGCTCGCGTCGCTCATCGCGAGGGCTATCCCGAGATCGGCCTGTACTGGGAGAAGGCTGCCCACGAGGAGGCCGAGCACGCCGCCAAGTTCGCCGAGCTCCTGGGCGAGGTCGTGACCGACTCCACCAAGAAGAACCTCGAGATGCGCGTTGAGGCCGAGAACGGCGCCACCGCCGGCAAGACTGATCTTGCCAAGCGCGCCAAGGCCGCTGGTCTCGATGCCATCCACGACACCGTCCACGAGATGGCTCGCGACGAGGCTCGTCACGGCAAGGCTTTCGCCGGCCTGCTCAAGCGCTACTTTGGCTAAGCCAGCCGTCTGAGAGACAATCTCTAGCTCGATAAGGCCCGGACCGCACGGTTCGGGCCTTTTTGTGTCTCGAGGACTCGTTAACGCCCTGAAATAGGACCGCCTTCGGCATCGGTTGCTCGTCAAAAACTAAGTGAGTAGACTTTTTGGAACTTGCCGAGCACACCATCCATATTGCTTTATAAAGCCGCAGGTAAATGACTTGTTACCAAACGGCCTGGTCGCCAAAGTGCCAAAAGTCTACTCACTTAGAACCGCAGCCGTCCACGATCGAGCTGTTTTGCGTCTAACGGGCATCTTTCCGTCGATTACCCCCAATTTTGTCCAGTCAACGAATAGTTCAGACCGGAGTAATGCCTCAGCCCTTTGCTCATCCGGGCTTTTATCACGATATTCAGCATCGAGCATCCTGCATACGGCCTTAACGATCGCGCGGAATCTATCCTCATCGGATATCTGTCTGTGTGTCAGGAGAAGTACATCGTAGCCCATGGCCTGAAGGGCCGTCATGCGATCGGCGTCACGCAAGCCATCCCCTGCGCGTCCGTGCGAGGCCTTTCCCTGACATTCAATGGCCACCTGTCGCCTGCCGTCCAGCGAAGAAAGTAGTAGGTCGATATATACACGGGACTTTCCCACAATCGCTCGAGCACTTGTGCTTAGCGTCACTTCGACATTGAGCTCTATGCCGCAAAACCCTTCGCCTCCCAGGGCTCGCAGCAGTCCAAGCAACAAATACGCCTCGACCTCAAAAGGCGACGCGGCACCCAATGGAACGAGTTGCGATACCGCCATAAATCTATTGCCGTAACGCATCCCGCAAACATCTGAACAAAAACGGTCAAGGTCTCTGCCCAAAACCAAAGCGTCTCGACGCCATAAACTTGAAGTGATGCCGTCCTCGGACGGGCAGCGCACCCAACCGAACGTTGTCGAAATCGCGCCCGAATCAATTGCACGCGAAAGCTCCGCCTCAAGCGCCACCGGCAGAGCACACACCGCAAACAAGCCACACATCTCCGCCAACACAAAAAGAAGCTGGAGATCCGTCAGATGTCGAGACATGATAAATGCCGTCAGTAGAGGAGACGTGACCAAAAATCCATGCTCCGTTTCCAACACAGATTCCCTGGGGAGCTCACCAAGGAACAGCCGCTGCCTAATGCTGACAGGGCAGGTCCGTTTGTTTCTCGTCCGAACCAATGTATACAACGGAAAACCGAGCGCGACTGCAGCCGTCGGGTTGCGGGCGAGATCATATCGCTGCCGGTCTTCTTCCGGTCGTGGAAACGGCGGACACAAAGCGCGGACTTGAGGAGGCAAACGCCAGTACCTAAAAGCCGATATGTCACAAAGTAGATCCTTCATAGGCACAGGAAAACACGGATTTCAACCCAATCGGTCTCGCATTGGCGCGAACGCAACAAAAATGGCACCGAACGGACTGCTAAGTTTTCAACAGCCCTCCCCAACTGACCAAAAGCTTGCCGAGAGCTGGACGAAGCACTGTTGAAAACCCCATTTTTTTCTCATGCAGAAGCTTTGCGCGGCAAGTGAGTAGACTTTTTCGAACTTGCCGTGCAGACCAGCCAAATTGCTTTATAAAGTCGCAGGTAGATAGCTTGTGGTAAAACGGCTTGGTCGCCAAAATGCCAAAAGTCTACTCACTTAGATTGCAGAGCGCCCCCCATTAGCTGCAATTCCAAGGTAGTTAGCACTTTTGGATTCAGATCGTCATACTGAACAAGAATTTGACTTGAGTTTTCAGGGACAAATGCACCATCGGCACACCAATAACAGTCACTGATATCGATAAACGGAATACCCGAGCGCGTGAGAGCCCGCGCAAAAGAGCTTCCACCCGTTCCGCGCTCCGCAACAACAGTGCAGTAAAGGCCCGCGTCCGCATGCTCGATCGAGACCTCCCCTGCCGGAAACGCTTTCCGTACAAGCGCCGCCAGGCCATCACGCGCCTCGCGAGCACGAACACGCACGCGGTTCACATGCCGCTCGTAATCACCCGATTCCAGCAAACGTGCCAAAGCGACCTGGTCAACAGAACTCACCGACGAGGCGTAGAAACCAAGGCTGCGCCTAAACCGCTCCATCAGCTCATCGGGCAACACCATGTACGCTAGACGCAGCGCCGATGACAGGCTCTTCGAAAACGTGTTGGTGTAGATAACCGACTGGGCGGCATCGATCGACGCGAGCGCGGGAATCGGCTTACCAGCAAGGCGAAACTCACAATCAAAGTCATCTTCGATGAGATACCGGCCCGGCTGCTCGGCGGCCCAGCTCAGCAGGGCATAGCGACGCGCAATGCTCGTCACAAGGCCGGTCGGATACTGATGGGACGGCATCAGGTGAAGGACATCGGTCCCGCTTTTCTGCAGAGTGCTCAAGTCCACGCCCTCATCATCCAACGGGATATGTCGAACTTTGCAGCCCATAGCCTGATAGATGCGCGTCAGGCGCAAATAGCCCGGGTCCTCAACGGCATACACCCTGTCGGCTCCAAGCAGCTGAACCAACATGGTATCGAGCAGCTGGGCGCCCGCACCGATAACAATGTTGTTGGGTTCGACATTCATGCCCCTCGTCCCACGCAGGTGGTGAGCGATTGCGCATCGTAGCCGAGCGGTGCCCTGTGCCGGTGCGGGCGAAAAGATCTCGCGCTCGTCTTCGGATGCCAGCGTCGCCCGCAGTGCGCTTTGCCAAAGCCGCGCCGCCTCCAAAGTGGAAGGAGAAAGTGCGTCGAATTGCTCGACCCGTCCATCAACATCATGTGCGTTAAGACCCGCAGGAGCGGAATCTCGATCAAGCTCTGTCTCAGCCAAAGGCAAAACCGGTGCATCCGGAAGCTCACAAGCGTAGTAGCCACGACGCGGCTTTGAGCAAATATAGCCCTCGGCAAGTAACTGGCTATATGCATTCTCGATGGTAATGACACTGATTCCCAGATGGCTGGCAAAGGCACGCTTAGACGGAAGATGCTCCCCCGCCGCAATGCGTCCAGCAACGATATCATCTCGAATTTGCTGGTAAACATACTCATAGAGCGATGCTCCGCCGCGTTTTTCCAAATTGTAGTCAAGCATGAGCCTATCACCTGACCTTATTAAGTCATTCAATCTGGTATTAGTCTGACCTTGTCATTATCTCGAAATCTGAGTATTTCGCCATACCCAGCTCCCCGATAGGATGTTCCGTCAAGCAATGCACATGCCAACCAAGGGAGCAACCATGGCAGAACAGACCAGCAAGGCCGATCGCGTCAAACTCAATCGCGAGCTCGCGCAGATGCTCAAGGGCGGCGTCATCATGGACGTCACCACGCCCGAGCAGGCACGCATCGCCGAGGAGGCGGGCGCCTGCGCCGTCATGGCACTCGAGCGCATCCCGGCCGACATCCGTGCCGCAGGCGGCGTCTCGCGCATGAGCGACCCCAAGATGATCAGGGGCATCCAAGAGGCCGTCTCCATCCCCGTCATGGCCAAGTGCCGCATCGGTCACATCGTCGAGGCGCAGGTCCTTCAGGCCATCGAGATCGACTACATCGATGAGTCCGAGGTTCTCTCCCCTGCCGACGATGTCTACCACATCGACAAGACCCAGTTTGACGTCCCGTTTGTCTGCGGTGCCCGCGATCTGGGCGAGGCGCTGCGCCGTGTTGCCGAGGGTGCCACGATGATCCGCACCAAGGGCGAGCCGGGCACGGGCGACGTGGTCCAGGCCGTGCGCCACATGCGCAAGATCCAAAAGCAGATCCGCGGCATTGTTGCCCTGCGTGACGACGAGCTCTTTGAGGCTGCCAAGCAGCTGCAGGTTCCGGTCGAGCTGGTGCGCGATGTCCACGCCACGGGCAAGCTTCCCGTCGTGAACTTTGCCGCCGGCGGCGTAGCGACCCCCGCCGACGCCGCGCTGATGATGCAGCTGGGTGCCGAAGGCGTCTTTGTGGGCTCGGGCATCTTTAAGAGCGGCGACCCGGCCAAGCGCGCCGCCGCCATCGTTAAGGCCGTGGCAAACTTCACCGATGCCAAGCTCATTGCCGAGCTTTCGGAGGACCTCGGCGAGGCCATGGTCGGCATCAACGCCAACGAGATCGAGATCATCATGGAAGAGCGCGGACGCTAGTCCAGCAGAAAGGATCGCACATGAGCGATTACGCAGACCAGACGGTCGCCGTGCTGGCGGTCCAAGGTGCTTTTGCCGAGCACGAGGCGAGGCTGTCCGAGCTGGGCGCACGTTGTATTGAGCTGAGGCAGGCGGCTGATTTGAAGCAGGACTTTGACCGTCTGGTACTTCCCGGCGGTGAGTCTACCGTTCAAGGGAAGCTGCTTGATGAGTTGGGCATGCTCGAGGAGCTTCGTGCCCGCATTGTTGAAGGCATGCCCGTCCTGGGCACCTGCGCCGGCCTGATTCTGCTGGCTCACGACCTTGCCGCCCATGACGATAAGGGCACGCCGCGTTTAGCAACCATGGATGTGCTTGTCGAGCGCAATGCCTACGGCAGACAGCTCGGCAGCTTTCGAACCAAGGGGCAGGTAGCCGGCATCGACGGTGAAGTGCCGCTGACGTTTATCCGCGCGCCCCGCATCGTCGAAGTGCACGGCGACGCTGAGGCCCTAGCCGAAGTCGACGGCCGTATCGTCGCCGCGCGCCAAGGCAACCAGCTCGGTGTTACCTTTCACCCCGAACTCGACGACGACACCCGCCTCCACGAACTGTTCCTACAAATGTAGGAAGAAGAGTAGAAACGAGCGTGGATTTTCGGACACATAACGAATGAGAGTGGATGATCTCCCACTTTGAGCTTGAATGCAGGCTCAAACCGGGAGATTATCTACTCTCGTGCTATGTAGTCGTTGGGGACGTTCTTAAACGACTAGTCAAACAAGAACGTCCCCAATGACTACCTTTTTGGCAAGTTTGAATCAAGGCAACGCCGATGTTTTGGTACCGACAGCGAAAACCCGCCAGAGCGAGGGAGGCCCTTTTGGGGCGAGATGACGCCATAGGTTGAGCATAAGTCAGACACTATGACCCAATCCGAGGGCACGGAAACGACAGGAGCCCCCGCTCGTGACCGCGGGTCGGGGCTGCGACAATGTTGTTGAAGTGCCAGAGGCGCAGCCGCGCCGCAACGACGTTGGGAGGCTCCCGTGCCTAGATATTCTACCGCCTTCGGAATGGACGTACACCTCAGGTCCACCACCGTCTGCGCGCTCGACGCGGAGACGGGCGAGGCCGTGACGAGGAGGTTCCGCGGCAACCCCTGGGGCGAGGTCGCGGAGTGGATGTCGGGCTTTCCCGGCCCGTCGCTCGCCGCCTACGAGAGCGGCTACCTCGGCTTCGCCCCGCAGAGGGAGCTCTCCGGGCTCGGCGTCGACTGCGTCGTCGCGGCCGTCTCCAAGGTCCCGAGGTCGGCGGCCGACCTCTCGTCCAAAAACGACCGCAGCGACGCGGCCAGGATGGCCAAGGCGATACTGTCGCACGACGTCACCCCGGTATGGGTGCCGTCCCCCAAGATCGAGGGGCTCAGGGACCTCGCCGCCGCCCACGACGCCGCGACCGCGAGGCTCGCGGCGGCGAAGCAGCGGCTCCTGGCGTTCCTGGCCCGCCGCGGCTACGCCTATGGCGGCACGACGCCGGCCGGCAATCCCCGGAAGTACTGGACGTACGGCTTCCTCAGGTGGCTCGACGGCATACACCCCGACGACGACGGCGGCATCCGGGCGCTTGCGGCGCTGAGGAACGAGGTCGAGGCGGCCGACGAGACGAGGGAGGCCCTCCTCGCCGAATACAGGGCCGCCGTCGCGGCGGGCCCCCTCTCGGCCGAGGTCGAGGCGCTCCAGTCGATCAAGGGGTGCGGGTTCGCGCTCGCCGCCGCCTTCGCGTCCGAGGTCGGCGACTTCTCGAGGTTCCGCTCCGGCAGGCAGGTGACGGCCTACTTCGGCCTCGCCCCGAAGCAGAGGTCGAGCGCGGACTCCGTGCGCCTCGGCGGAATCAGTGGGGCCGGCAACGCGCTCGTCAGGAAGCTGGCGGTCGAGGGGTCCTGGTGCTACGCCCAGGCCGGCCACCAGCCGAAGCTGATGCCCAAGGGCTCCGGCGTCCCCCTCGAGATAAGGATGCACGGGAGGAAGGGGTCCGAGCGCCTGCTCCGGCGACGCGAGGAGATGCTCGAGAGGGGCATGCCCCAGGCGAAGGCGAACGCCGCCACCGCCGCCGAGCTCGTGAGATGGCTGTGGGCCCTCGGCACGATGTGCCGGGAGGCCGGCGAATAGACATAGCCCCCGTCTCGGCGAGCCGGGCAGCCTTCGGGGACACCCCCGTTCTCGCTGTGCGCGCGGCGACCGCCGCATGCGCGGAGTCAGACTAGGGGAACCCCGCCGAAGGAGAGGATTGCGGGCCGCCGGAGCGGTATCCGCGGATATGAGACTGAGCCGAAGGCGTCGACGACATGCCGGGGGCGGACCGGGACGGGTTAACGGCAGGCCCCGCCGACCGATTGCAAGCGGTCGGCGGGGCCATTGTGGCTCTTGACAGCGGATTGGGTCATATGAGCGAGCGGGTCGCATTTGAGGCAAGGTGACGTGAAACGAAAGGGCGCTGACCTTCTGGTCGCGCCCTTGAAGTTGAACGTCAGATTGTCCAAATGCGGCCCGCGCAGCGTCGAGCCGTTACGCGGTTTGGTAAAACCGCGTAACCCAACTAAAAACGGTTGCCGCGGAAGCCGCCACCGTTGCGGCCGCCACGATCGCCACCGCGACCGCCACGGTCGTTACCGCGGTTGCCGCCAAAGCCGCCACGGTTGCCGCCGCGGTCGCCATAGCCACCACGGTTGCCGCCAAAGCCGCCGCGACCGCCACGGTCGCCGCCACGGTCACCAAAGCCGCCACGGCCACCGCGATCGCCACCGCGGCCGCCACGGTCGCCACCACGGCCACTGCGATCGCCAAAGCCGCCGCGACCGCCACGGTCGCCGCCACGGCCACCACGGTCGTCACGGCCGCCGCGAGGACCGCGATCCTCGTCCAGGCCCATGGCGACGAGCGGAGCGATAACCTTATCGAGAGCGGCCATCAGCTCGGTGGCCTCCTCGTAAGAAAGCTCGGGCAGGAGCTTCTCCTTCTTGTTGGCAAGCTCGACCAGGCCCTCGGCGGCATCCTCGGCAGCGAAGACGACGATCTTGCGCATATCGCCCTCGGCGTCGTCGATGCGGCCGACCAGATCGGCAGCCTCGGCCTCGGCCATCAGGCCATCGAGCTCACGAAGGCGCATGCCCAGCAGGTCGGACATTTCCTTCTGCTCCATCTTGGGCTTGAGGTCAAGAAGCTTGATAGCGCGCTCGATGTTCGCCATGCGCTCGGCCTTGGCCTCCTCCTCCTTGGAAATAGCAAAGCGACGGCTACGCAGCAGGCGGGCGGCCTTCTGCATCTTGTCCATCAGCTCTTCGTCATCGTAATCAACGGCGGCCTCGACAACCTCGGCCTCCTCCTCGGCGGAAACCTCGGCAGCAGCCTCAACCTCGGCAGCTTCGGTCTCCACGGTCTCGACTGCCTCAACCTCGGCAGCCATGGTCTCGTTCTCGGTCTCGTTCATGATCTCTTCGTTCTCAGACATGAGACTCCTTCTTGGCCCTCTCGGGCATCATCGCCCCATTCGCGGGGCCCGTCGCGCACTCTTTGCGCTTTAAACATTCATGCCTCTCGGCAAAACGTCCATTAGTTTATGGTGTCGCCCGCTAATCTAGCTGCAGAATCTATGTGCACACATTAATGCGACATGTCGCGGTATCATGGCCTGAACCAAACGTGTCCACCTTAAGGAGCCCGCCATGATCAAGCCCATCATGAAATCCGAGTTCTTTTTGCGTCTGCCTTCCGAAGACGCAGGACCCGACGATGCCGCGACCGGGCAGGATCTCCTGGATACACTCCACGAGCATGAGCGCGAGTGCGTGGGCCTCGCCGCCAACATGATCGGCGTGCGCAAACGCATCATCTGCGTAAAAGACGGCAACAGGGCGCTGCTCATGTACAACCCGCAAATTCTTGAGCAGGTCAACGCCTACCAGACGAGCGAAGGATGCCTTTCGCTCGTCGGAGAGCGTCCCTGCACCCGCTATCGCCGCATTAAGGTTGAATATTTGGACGAGAACTTCGTCCACCGCATCAAAAACTTCTCGGGCTACACCGCCGAGATCATCCAGCACGAAATCGACCACTGCAACGGGATCGTGATCTAGTTCCGCCGATTCAAGAAAGCTCCCCGCAGCAAAACAACTGCAGGGAGCTTTTCATAGTGCGGAGCTTCTATCCCACTAGTTCTGGCGGTAGTGATTGAAGAAGTCGGCGAGGTCTTCGAGCGACTCTTTGAGCACTTCCATGCGCGGCAGATACACGATGCGGAAGTGGTCGGGCTCGGCCCAGTTAAAGCCGCCGCCGCGCGTGATCAGGATCTTCTTCTCGTGCAGCAGGTCGAGGGCGAACTGTTCGTCATCGGTGATGTTGAACTTTTTAACATCCATCTTGGGGAAGATGTAGAACGCCGCACGCGGCTTAACCACCGAGATGCCGTCAATCTTGTTGAGCGCCTCATACACAAAGTTGCGCTGCTCGTAGACACGGCCGCCGGGACGGATGTAGTCGTTGACCGACTGATGGCCGCCGAGCGCCGTCTGGACGATCGACTGGGCCGGCACGTTGGAGCACAGGCGCATGTTCGAGAGCATGTTGACGCCCATGATGAAGTCGCTCATGCAGCGCTGGTTGCCCGAAAGCACCATCCAGCCAATACGATAGCCCGCGATCATGTGCGACTTGGAAAGGCCGCTAAAGGTGACGCAGGGCAGATCGGGAGCGAGCGAGGCAATCGAGACGTGCTCGTAGCCGTCCATGCACAGGCGGTCGTAGATCTCATCGGCAAAGATCATCAGCTGATGCCTGCGTGCAACCTCGACGATGCCCTCGAGCACCTCGCGCGGATAGACGGAACCCGTGGGGTTGTTGGGGTTGATGATGACGAGGGCTTTGGTCGCGCTCGTGATCTTGGACTCCATATCCTCCAGGTCGGGATACCAATCGGCCTGCTCATCGCACAGATAGTGCACGGGATGACCACCGGCAAGAGTCGCACACGCCGTCCAGAGCGGATAGTCGGGGCTGGGGATCAGAATCTCGTCGCCATTGTCGAGCAGCGCGTTCATCGAAAGCTGAATGAGCTCGGAAACGCCGTTGCCCGTGTAGATGTGCTCCATCTGAACATTGGGCAGACCCTTGATCTGCGAGTACTGCATAATCGCCTTGCGCGCAGAGAACAGACCGCGCGAGTTGGAATAGCCTTCGCAGTCGGGCAGCTGCTGGCGCATGTCCTTGATGACCTCGTCGGGCGTGCGGAAACCGAAGGGCGCCGGGTTGCCGATATTGAGCTTGAGAATGCGCTCGCCCTCGTCCTCCATACGGGCGGCCTCGTCGACGACGGGACCGCGCACATCATACAGGACGTTATCAAGCTTGGTGGATTTAGAAAAAGTACGCATGGTGGTGCTCCTTGGAATTTGAGCTGAGGGATGGGGTTCGGGCTTGGAAACGTTACGGGGCGATGATGCCTCGCCTTGATCGGCGTCACCGGCAAGCAGCCAGGTAACATCGACCTCCAAAATGCGGGCGAGCAGCTCTGCCACATCGTGCCGCGGAATCGTCTTGCCGCTCACATATTGGCTCATCTGACTCTTGCCGAGTTTTTTGCCGAGCATCTCCGATGCGCGGATTACGTCCGACTGGCGAACGTCGCGATCGGACATAGCCTGTCGCAGGCGATCGCTAAACGTCTCTTGGGCCACTAGAACCTCCTTGCTGGCAAAGTTCAATTTATAGAACACGAATTGAACCAGAGTTCAATTTAGGCAGCAGTATAGCGCGGCGCATTATCCGGAAGTTCAATTTCACAAGAAAATGTACCGAACCCCGAGAATTGTCCCAAAGTGGGCAACGGGTACGCGCCTTTAGAGATATTCAAGGAGACGAGCCGCCGCAAGCGAAACGTCAGCGGTGCGGTATATTGCGTTGATCTGCCGATGAGGATGTCCCTCGAGCGGGCGCACGGCAACATCGAACTGGCAGCGGCGCAAGATGAGCGCCGGAAGAATGCTCACGCCCAGGCCGTCCTCGACCATAGCCATAATCGCATAATCATCCCAGGTCGACAGCTTAGAGCGCACCGCCAGACCCGCGCGACGAAACAGCGGCGTAATCTCGTCGTCGCTACCGCGTTCCAGCAGAATAAATTGCTCGTTAGCCAAATCGGCAAGGGAAACGACCTCCGCGGTGGCAAGCGAGGAGTCCGCTGGCACCACGGCCATCAGCTCGTCTTGCACCAACGGCCGCGACGCCATGCCGGCGCCGCGTGGCTCGCGCGGAATAAAGCCCAGGTCGCAGCGGCCTTCCGCCACCCATTGCTCAATCTCGGAGTAATCACCCATCAACAGCTCGTAATCGACATCCGGATGATCGGCGCGAAAGCGCGCAATCACCGGCGGCAGCACGTGGGTCGCCACGCTCGAAAACGTACCGATGCAGATTTTGCCGCGCATGAGCCCACGCATCTCATCCACCCGTCGCTGCAAGCGAGTGAATTCCTCGCAGAGCGCCTCGACTGCCGGCATGACCTGCCGCCCGTCGGCAGAAAGCACTACGCCCTCGCGGCTTCTATCGAGAACTTTAAAGCCCCAGTCAGCCTCAAGATCGGCCACCATACGGCTCACGCCCGACTGCGAATAGCTCAGCCGCTCGGCGGCGCGCGTAAAGCTTCCGGCGCGCACGGTCTCCAGCAGCACCTGCATCTTTTGAATATTCGTTTCCACGGCACCCCTCCACCTTTGCATGAGTTTTTCTCATGCTATCCATGCATTATATTCGCTTTTCTTCTAAAGCCAGTTCACCCATAGTGAACATGCTCGGATATAGAGGGGATGTCAGCGTATGAACAACGGACTGTTTACGTACTTAGCAGCATTGCTGTTGTTTGGCTCCAACGGCATCATCGCCGCCGCCATCGCGCTCCCGAGCTCCGATATCGTGCTCCTGCGCACGTTTTTGGGCGCGCTCTCGCTTGTCACCATCCTCGCCATCACCCAACGCCATAAGTTGCAGGCGCCATCTCGCCCCCGCGAAGCCGCAGCCCTCCTCCTCTCGGGAGCCGCGCTGGGCGCCAGCTGGATTTTTCTGTTCCGAGCCTACCAGACGATCGGCGTCGGCGTATCCTCGCTGCTGTATTACTGCGGTCCCATCATCGTTATGGCCCTCTCCCCGCTCATTTTTGGCGAGAAGCTGACCGGCGGTAAAATTACCGGCTTCATAGCCGTCGCCTGCGGCGCCTTCCTCATCGCGGCCCAAGGTCTCGGCGGCAATATGCCCATTGCGGGCATCGTGTGCGGCATCGCCTCGGCCTTCTGCTACGCGTTGATGGTCATTGCCAGCAAGGGAGCGCCACATATCGAAGGTCTCGAGAACTCCACGCTCCAGGTGAGTGCCGCCTTTGTAACCGCGTTGATCCTTACGCTCTTCACGCGAGGTGTCCCCTCGTTCCTCTCCCCCAGCATTGCCGCCGGCATCGATTGGCGCGCCGTTGCCATGCTCGGCATTGTCAACACCGGCATCGGTTGCCTGCTCTACTTTAGCGCCGTCGCCAAACTGCCCGTGCAGACCGTCGCCGTCGTCGGCTACCTTGAGCCGCTTTCGGCCGTCGTGTTCTCGGCCGTCCTTTTGGGCGAAGCCATAACACCGGTCCGCCTGATGGGCGCCGCGCTTGTCATCGGCGGCGCGATTTTTTGCGAACTCGCCGGCAAACGCGCAAACGCCAAGGCTAGCATCGCCCAGACAGCACGTGCTTAATAGCCCCTGCTCTGAAATACTACCTGCGTATATGAATAATCCCCAGATGGGGATTATTGTCTAAAACACCCCGATGTGCCAAACTGCTCTTATATGTATAAAGATGGCATAAAGGTCTACTGCTCGTGGCAGAGGCCAGATGTCCAAGGGAGTCCACGTGGCACACAACAAGCTGGAGGCAAGCCTCCAAGACCAGCGTAGTCAAGGCGGACATGGCGCCATCCCCCTCTCCGCTGGCATGCTGCTCGTAACGCTCGGCGTCGTCTATGGCGACATCGGCACGAGCCCCATGTATACCATGAAATCAATTGTCGCCAACAACGGCGGCATCGGTACCGTTAGCGAGGACATGATCTTGGGCGCGCTCTCGCTCGTTATCTGGACCATGACGCTCGTGACCACGGTCAAGTACGTGGTAATCGCCATGAAGGCCGATAACCACAACGAAGGCGGCATCTTCGCCCTGTTCAGCCTCGTGCGCAAGGTGGCACCATGGCTGATTCTGCCCGCCATGATCGGCGGTGCGGCACTGCTTGCCGACGGCATCCTCACCCCCGCGGTCACGGTCACCACAGCCATTGAGGGCCTGCGCACCATCGAATGGGGCCATGCGCTTTTGGGCGACGGCCAGACCAATGTGATCATCATCACTATCATCATTATCTGCGGCCTGTTTGCCATGCAGCGCGCCGGCACCTCGTCGATCGGCAAGCTGTTCGGCCCGCTCATGACGCTGTGGTTCCTGTTCCTGGCAGGCGCCGGCCTGTTCAACATGCTCGGCAACCTGTCCATCCTACGCGCGCTCAACCCCATCCGCGGCATCATGTTCCTGTTCTCGCCCATCAACCACTCGGGCATCATGGTGCTCGGCTTCGTATTCCTGTCGACGACCGGCGCCGAGGCGCTCTACTCGGACATGGGCCACGTTGGCAAGGCAAACATCTATGCATCCTGGCCGTTTGTTAAGGCGGCGCTTATCCTCAACTACCTGGGCCAGGGGGCTTGGCTGCTCGCCAATAATTCCAACCCCCAGATGCTCGCGATGGATATCGTCAACCCGTTCTATATGATGCTCCCCGAGCCCCTGCGCCCCTTTGCCATCGTGCTTTCGGCCGTGGCGGCCATCATCGCCTCGCAGGCGCTCATCACCGGCTCGTTCTCGCTGGTATCCGAGGCCACGCGTCTCAACCTTATGCCGCACCTGCGCATCCACTACCCCAGCGACACCAAGGGCCAGCTCTATATTCCGCTCGTCAACAACATCATGTGGGTCGGCTGCATCTTCATCGTGCTGCTATTCCAAAACTCTGAGCGCATGGAAAGCGCCTATGGCCTCGCCATCACCGTGACCATGCTCATGACCACCACACTGCTGACGAGCTATATCGCCGGCATCCTCAAGCACAAGCTGGGTGCCTGCGTCTTCGCCCTGCTCTTTGGTGCCATTGAGCTGTGCTTCTTCGCTTCGTGCCTCACTATGTTCTTTGACGGCGGCTACGTCATGATCTTCCTGGCCGCGCTGCTGTTCGGCCTTATGTATGTGTGGCGCCGCGGCACCGCCATCGAGCGCACGCAGACGATCCTGCTGCCCGTCTCCAAGTACATCGATCAGCTCAACCGCCTGCGCAACGACGAGACCTATCCCGTGCTCGCCGACAATCTGGTATTTCTCACCAACAGCCCCGACCCGCTCACGCTCGACCGCGACGTGCTTTATTCCATCCTGGACAAGCACCCCAAGCGCGCCAAGGCATATTGGTTCATCAACGTGCACGTTACCGACGAGCCCTATACGCACGAATATTCCGTTGAGACCTTTGGCACAGACTTCCTGTTCCGGGTGCGCTTGGACCTGGGCTTTAAGGTCAATCAGCGCATCAACGCCTACCTGCGCCAGATCGTTGGCGACCTGATGGCATCGGGTGAGTTGCCGCCGCAGCATCACACCTACTCTATCTACGAGACACGCGGCAACGTGGGCGACTTCCGTTTTTGCATGCTGCGCAAGATGCTTGCCCCCGAAACGGACATCAACCGCAACGACCATCGCGTCATGGCCATCAAGTACGCCGTCCGCCGCGCCTGCGGAAGCCCGGCACGTTGGTATGGTCTCGAGAACTCGGCCATCATCATTGAGTACGTACCGCTCTTTGCCCGCATGCGTCCGGCAGTCAAACTCATTCGCACCCAGGTGCCGCTCGAGATCCTGATCGAAGAGGCCGAGGAAATGGAAGTCGACATCTTCTCGGACGACCTGGTCAACGGCAACGAAGCCGGCAAGAGTATGAACGTCGATCCCACCGAGTTGCTCGAGAGCGTCGCCGATACGCCCGAGCAACAGCAACTCGACGGACTCGAAAGCACCCAGCTCAACGACGCCAACTTCTAACACGCCACCAGCCATTGACGACAACGGTCCCGCATCTCATGGGAGATGCGGGACCGTTTTGCATTGCAGTAAAGCTATCGGCTACGAACGGCGCGGCTCGGGAACCACGAGCCTATCGGGGCTCGCGCCCTCGGCATCCATCAGGCTCACGTAGCGAATCGACGGATCCCCATACATCGCGTAGTAATAATTGCCCGTGCGCGCGCTAAAGCATCCGGTGTAGATAGTCTTCTCGAACTTGCCATCGCCCATCCTGGACGCTCCCTCGATCATCACCACGCCCTCGAGCGAGCGGAACATGCGAACGACGTTTTCGGTCTCGCTCTCCTTTTGCGGGTAATTGGCATTGAGGTACACCGCCTTTACAAAACGGCTCGGCGAATAACAATCGCCCGGAATGCCGCGCATGCCGGCACCGGCTCCATAGGGCTTAAGCTCGGCGCCACGCCACGTCGCCGTTTGCGGAAAATCGCTTGTGGCGGTGATATAGGTGCGTAGGTTTTCCATATGCCACGGGAAGGTCGGCTGATTGGCAAGGGTGTCGACCGGATCGTCGTATACATGCAGGCCGTCAGCCATCATCTCGACCACGATGCTGCGCTGGCTGTCGCCGATAATCCAATGGAGCAGCGACACGCCCAGCCCCTCTCCGGCAGATTTGGCGACAATCACCGTGTCGCGCAGCGCGGCCTCGACCTCATCGACCGTCGAGAACGTCGCTGCCACCCACAAGGGAAACTCATAGGCCGCGATATTGGTCTTGCCGTCGACAGGGCCCTCGGCATACTCGGCATAGCCGGGAAAGTTGAGCCCCGCCACAGCCAGACCCGCATCGTTACCGCAATCGAAAAACATGGGATAGTTCTTGTAATCGATGCACATACCGATCACCGCGTGTGCCGCTGTCGCGTCGTCGATAAACGAATACGGAATGTGAAACCCGCGCGGCATCACGCGAACCTGCTGACCGTAGTCAAAGCTCCAGTCGAGGTTGCGGCCCAGATACATGTGGCCAGAATTATCGGTAAATCGAATACTCGTACACATAGCGCCTCCTAGCTTCACGTTCTCGCTAAGTTCATTGTCACCAAACAAAAAGGCGCTAAACACAAAAGCCCGGACATGACAACAACGTCATACCCGGGCTCAAAGACCGCAAATTCGGTCCCCAATTGAACCGCTCTAGACGAGTTTGCCTAAGCAGTGATCAATCATGTGTTGAATCATTTGAGCCTCGAAGCCCACAAAGTCCTGCTTGCGCTCGCGCATCTTGCCGTCGACGATCACGTCATAAGCGACCTTGCACTTGATATAGCGCGTGGACTTGGTGACCTCCTCGTGCGTCAGGCAGCTCTCCTCCATCTTGCTGGCGCCCAGGCCAAACACCAGACGGGGGTTGTAGAGCACATGGGGCTCGCCGGCATCGTCCAGGTAGACGCAGACCTTCTTGGTGATGCCGATCTGGTTGGCGGCAAGGCAGCCGGCATCGTCGAGCGACTTGATGGTATCGATCAGGTCCTGTGCCACCGACTCGTCCTCGACGGTCGCGACCTCGCAACGCTGGGACAGAATAGCCTCGTCGTGGCAGAGCTCTTTAATCATACGTTCCTCCATAGGGGTCGTTGTAACTGCTTAAGTATACGGTACCCACACATTTTCATACGGAAAATACCGCCCGTCCGCTACAAAGCGCCGAACATCAACATGTGAGGAACAGCAAGGTTGCAAAGGCGATATAGTGAGTGAGTTCGTGTCAATCGGCCTAAACTCGGGGCCGAACAAGGAAAGGGTATGCATGGACGAACTATTTCACGTCAGCGAGCGCAAGTCCACAATCGGGACCGAACTTCGCGCTGGACTGACAACGTTCCTGGCAATGGCCTACATCATTGCCGTCAACCCCGCGGTGCTCTCGGGCGCCGGCATCGATGCGGGAGCGCTCGCCTGCGCCACTTGCCTGGGCGCCGGCATCATGACCATCTGCATGGGCATCTTCGCCAACCGCCCGCTCGCCTGCGCTTCGGGCCTGGGCATCAACGCCATGATCGCGGGCATCGCCACCACCATGTGCGGCGGTGACTGGCACGTGGCCATGAGCGTTATCTTCCTCGAGGGTATCGTCATCTTGCTGCTCGTCCTGTGCGGCCTGCGCGAGGCCATTATGGACGCCATCCCCGTGGTCCTGCGCCACGCCATCTCGGTTGGCTTGGGCCTGTTCATCGCCATGATCGGCCTGTGCGACGCCGGCATCATCACCGCTGGCGCCGGTACGCTCGTCGGCCTGGGCGACATCGCCTCCCCCACCTTTATCGTCGGCATCATCTCCATCGTCGTGACGGTTGCCCTGGCTTCCCGCAACGTGCCGGGCTCGCTGCTCATCGGCATCATCGTCGCCGTTATCGCCGGTATCCCGCTGGGCGTCACCCACGCCCCCGAGGGCCTCATCGCACCGCTCGACTTCTCGACCTTTGGCGCCCCGTTTGCCAGCACCGCCGATGGCAACATGGCCATCGTGAAGGTTCTGACCGACCCGATGCTGCTCGTCGTTGCCTTCTCGCTGCTCATGAGTGACTTCTTCGACACCATGGGAACCGCGATGGCCGTCGCCAAGCAGGGCGAGTTCTTGACCGAGGACGGCAATGTCGAGGACATCCGCCCCATCCTGGTCGTCGACTCCGTGGCCGCTGCTGCCGGTGGCTTTATGGGCGTCTCCTCCATCACCACCTTCGTCGAGTCCACCTCTGGCGCTGCCGACGGTGGCCGCACGGGCCTCACCTCCGTCACCACCGGCGTGCTGTTCATTCTCGCCGCGTTCTTCTCCCCCATCGTCACCATCGTTTCCAGTGCCGCCACCTGCGGTGCTCTGGTCTACGTCGGCTACCTCATGATGAGCGAGGCCTCCGAGATCGACTGGTCCGACGTGTCGCAGGGTTTCCCGGCGTTCATGATTGTCGCCGGCGTGCCCTTCACCTACTCCATCTCTGCCGGCATTGGCCTGGGCTTTATCGCCTACGTGATCGTCGCGCTCTTTAAGGGCGAGGCCTCCAAGATCAAGCCGCTCATGTGGATCGCAGCCCTTGCCTTCCTCGTCTACTTCTTTGTAGCGTAACGGCAAAGCTGCCAAAGCAGAACACCAAAGCGCGGAGTCGCATCGAGCGGCTCCGCGCTTTGCTTTTAAAGCCAGGCAACGCACAGACGCGCGATGTATTGCTTCCCAAGTTTTGGACATTTTGCCCTCCAAACGGCACTACCACCGGCTACATCCTGCAGATATGCTGGGCGTAATCGCATAGGCCCTATGAGGATGGGAGTAACCATGGCCGCCTTGTTCACGACCCCCAAGCGCAATGACAAAACCTCTGGAGCCCATTTTGTCGAGCCCGACGTGTGCCGTCGCACGCTGCTCACACACGGCAGCTGGCGCCGCGTGACGCGCCGCCTCGTCTGCGGCCTGGCCTGCGCGCTTACGGTGAGCTCGCTGCTCATGCCGAGCGTCTCGCTCGCGGCCGAGTGGGTGGACGTCGGCGGCGTCCGCCACGAAGCGGCCGCGGGGCCCACGGGAGACGCCGCCGGCACCTGGAGCTGGGACGGCGCCGACGACATGAGGCTCAACGGCTATGACGGCGGTGCGATCCAGGCTGCAGGTAAGCTCAACATTGCCTACGAGGGCAAAAACACCGTGAAAACCGAGCCCGATTACACCGGAGCCGCCATCAAGGCGCAGGATGGCACTAACCAGAAAGCAGAGCTGAACATAACGAGCTCGAAGAGCTCGGATGAGCTCAATGTGACAGCCGAGGCCGATGCAATTAAATCCACAGGCGACCTCTCCATTTCTGGCCCAGGCACTGTGAACACCACAAGCACTAATGCCGACGGAATTGAGGCAAAGGGCAATCTTTCTATCACGGGCTCGGGCACCGTGAATGCAACGGGCGGTACCGAAGGCATCCAATCCAAGGGCAAGACCAC
>ERZ824978.828-NODE-828-length-39498-cov-5.929721_pt1 | contig 39498 bp, 34 predicted proteins | sample MGYA00519860_ERZ824978 | MGnify/ENA primary metagenome ERZ824978 (study PRJEB31778, sample SAMEA3449184) | human gut metagenome | biome: human gut; feature: human-associated habitat; material: faeces | place: United Kingdom | collected 2010/2012 ... | reverse complement strand
TCGTTCTCTTTGCCCTCTTTTTTTTCTCCCATTCCACAATCTTTGACGTAGAGCGTTTTTTATTTAGTATCGCAAAAAAAGCCTCCGCAATTTTAACTTGCCCAAAATTTTATCCTGGATTTAATCGTTTTATTCTAAGTTCGATATTTTATTTGCCTTAATCTATGAAGAAAATCCTACACTTTATTCTCTGCGCGTTGCTTTGCGCCGCAGCCTTGCCCGCACTCGGAAAAGAAAAAAAACAAACGCCCGGGCAGATGGAGATTGATGTCAAGTCCGACTATTTATTCATACCGCTTTCCTCGGATTCCAAATACCGCAAAATTTCCCTCTCAGACCCGAGCACCGGCAAGATTATCGCATCGTACGACGCACTGCTTGCGTTCGGCCCTTCCAATTCGCTTTGGGATGCCGAGATCAATGTCTCCCCTTACAAGGGCAAAAAACTTCTTTTTAAATTCGACCCGGAAGGCGATTATACCCCTAATATCCGACAGGGCGATTTCCCCCATAGGCGCGATTATTCGCGCGACCAAGGGCGGCCAATGTTCCATTACACTGCGCCTAACGGTTGGCTCAACGATCCAAACGGCCTCGTGTATTTTAAGGGAAAATGGCATTTGTTCCATCAATTCAATCCTTTCTCGATGAACTGGAAGCACGGTATGCACTGGGCACATGCGTCGAGCAGCGATCTGATGCGCTGGGACTATTTGCCCACAGTTCTATATCCCAAATTCTCTCCAAACGGCAGTGCAGACGAAGCATTTTCGGGCAGCGCATATTACGACAAGGAAAATAAAAGCGGGTTGTTCAAGACAAAAGATGGCGGCGTGATTTTCGCCTACACGAGCACCGCCCGCGGTGAATGCCTAATGGTCAGCGAAGATTTGGTGAATTTTAGGGAGCTTAAACAAAATCCGATAATTACAGCCCCCGGCAGGGATCCGCGCATTTTCTTCAATAACGACTCGGGGCTATGGACTATTGTTAGATACGAAGAGTCTGGCAGCGGTGAAAATCTAAAAAAATTCTTTGCCATATACGTGTCTAAGGACTTGGAAAAATGGGAGAAAACAGACGAATTCGCCGAGGGTTTCTACGAATGCCCAGAATTTGTGAAAATGCCAGTTTCCGGTAGGGGAGAATACAAGTGGGTAGCTATGGACGCCGCGGGAAACTATATTGTTGGCGACTTTGACGGGCGCAAGTTTAAGCAGATCTCAAAAAAGCCGCTCCGCGTTTTTTACGGAGCCAATTACGCTACGCAGATTTGGAACAATGCCCCGGGAAATAGAGTTATTGCGACTTCATGGATACGCCAGCCCGCAGAATTGCTTAGGGCGGTTGGGCAGAATTTCTCACAGGGAATGAGTTTGCCGTGGGAGTTGAGACTTGTGAGGCTCCGGGACGGGCAGTACCAGATGAGGGCCTCAATACCGGAAGAAATAGCTTCGCGCATAGAGCCGTCCGGCAGAGACGCTGTGGGCCTTAACCAGATGAGTTTCGGGGACAATATATTTGAGCTCCCGGATGCATACGGAAACTGCTATGTTTTGCAGGGCTCGTTTGACGTGTCGCTGTGCGACACTTTCAGGTTAGAGGTCGGTACAAGCGTTTTTACATTAAAGCCGCATAGTGGACAGTACATGGTCGGGAGGCTCGGCGGAGACGCAGATACTTATGACGCACAGTATTTGGATAACAGCGATACAATTTTTCTCACCATTTTTGTCGATAAGTACAGCGTCGAAGTTCTTGTAAATTCAGGCGAGGCCGTGCTGTTTGCGGGTGACTCGTTCATAAATCCTGAACAGCGCATTAAAGTCGGATCCAAAGGTACGATTACCATAAACGACTTTTATAGATACAGACTCTATAAAGATTCGGTTTCCGAACGCCGGCAGCGGAACGAAAAAATTATGGAAAAACTTATTGAGAAAGAAGAGCCAAAGCCGTAAAAATCGGCGTATGTTTTTTCAGATAATAGAAACATCGAGCGCGGGCAACAGCGCTTTTTTGAGCTTTCACGGCAAGAATGTCCTAATAGACGCGGGTGTGGGAATACGCAAGATAGACGCATACCTAAATGAAAGGGGAGCGTCGCGCTCTGACATAGACGCAATATTTGTCACCCACGAACATATCGACCATTGCAGGGCTTTAAAGAGTTTTAGGGGGTGCCGCGCCAAAATTTTTGCCAATAGGTGTACGGCGGAGGCAATTCGATCGTCCGAGCCTGCAACAAAAGCGCTTGACTGGGCTGTATTCGAGAGCGGCGACACTTTTAAATTCGGCGAATTTTGCGTATCATCGTTTCCGACTCCGCACGATTCCAGCGACTCTGTCGGATATTGTTTCGACTGCTCCAGCAAAAGGCTCGTATGGATGACAGACTTGGGGAAAGTGACATTTGTGGCTCGCGACTTTGCCAAGAGCGCGAATATTCTTGTCCTTGAAAGCAACTACTGCCCGAGAATGTTGGACAATTCTTCAAGGCCCTATTCTTTAAAAACCAGAATCAAGGGCAGCCACGGACACCTTTCAAATTCCGATGCCATTGAGCTGCTCAAATGCATTGATTGTGGAGTGAGCGAGAAAATATATCTCGCACACATTTCGCGCGAGTGCAACAGTGTTTCCCATATTCGGGATTTGCTGTCGGGAGTCGGCGAAATTCTGCAAAAGATCGAAATAGTTTCCCCCTTTTCGCAAAGTAGCACTCCTTATACCTGCGGAGAGGATTAGCTCGGGGCGTCGAACGAAAAGGGCAAGCCCCTGTTACGTTTCAATTCTTAGCGCGGTCGGATAGGTGTAAGGCGGCTGTTTTTTACCTTTTCCGCCGCTATTTTAATCTTCCTATCTGGAAATGCCATTTGCAGTTGTTTCGCAAACCGGTTATTTTTTGGCTTTGCAAGATATTTACCTTTCGGATCTTGTCAGTCTAAAGTTCCATGCCGTTTAGCCCGGGCAAGCTTGCATATTCCAAAAAAAAAGCCCCGCCACGGAAAATAAAAGTATTTCCGGCGGGGCGTTCCGCTAAATTTTATTCCGAAAAAATTACTGTTTCGATACGGCAAATTGCGGGCATTTGCCAGGAGTGAATTTGTATTTATCGACGGACGTGTCGTGGCATTTTGCGCACGATTTGGCGGCTGAATTGGAGTGCGGGCTATGGCATACCACGCAACCCATTCCTTCGTGGGCTCCCACGGGAGTCCTATCGTCGGAAGTCCGCACCTGCCGCATCCAGTTTGGCGAGTGGCAGTTGTAGCAAAGCTTTGAATTCGGATCTTGCGCTACTTCCACTTCCTTCTCGCCGAGATAACGCTTTACTTCTCCGAGTTTGTCCGTTCTAAAATGCGCCTTGTCCGCGCGCGAATAGAAAGATGTTTTGGGAATCGGGCACGCTGGAATAGCCGACTTCCCGGAGTTTTCAAATGCCGGAATTTTAGGTTTCTTTGAATGTATTTGGTGGCATGCCATGCATGGAATTGCCGGCAACCCGCGCTGGTTGGGATCCCTTATTTTCCAGTCGGCGCACTCGCCGTTTAGATCCATTAGGTCGTGGATATTGCCGCCGTAGAACATTCCGTGGCAGCGGAGACAGTCCCAGTACGGCTTCTCTTGGGAGTTATGGACTTTATCTTCAAATATGTTTGCGTAGGTAGTCGAATGTGCGCCGCTCTTCCACTGGTTGTATTCCGATTCGTGGCACGAGGCGCAGCGCTTCATAATGTCAAGGCGCTGGCTTTCCGTGAGTTCTATTTCGGAATTTTTCACGTCTTTGGTGAAGTGCGACACTACCATTCCGATTTTTTCCTTCAAACTGTGGATACCGTTGGATATTGCGGTCCCATGGCATTCCACGCATGAAACTTCCGCGTGGGCGGAATCTTTCCACTTATCGTGGGTCGGCTTAATTTCGTGGCACTGCGCGCATGTATATTCAGGGTCGGCGGCGTTCCAGGTCGAGTATCCGGCAAATGCGATGAGGGCGCAAAGGGCGGCTATTGCAATAATGTACGCTAAGAAAATCTTCTTCATTTTAAGCCTTTGAGAAGGTTTTTGCTATGTGGGCCCCTGTGCGGAAGGCGAGTGCCATTATTGTCAAGACAGGGTTGAAACCGCCGTTGTTTACATGCACAGCGGCGTCGCCTATGAAAACATTTTCAGTCCCCCAAATTTTGCAGTTCGGGTCGACAACAGAATATTTGGGATTGTCCCCCATTCTGCATGAACACGCCTGGTGTTGGCCGCCCGCATTGCACCAACCAAGCCCAGGATCACTGTTAATCTTCCAGGTTTGTATGGCACCGGCTTCCTCTAATACAGCCTTGGCAGTGTCAGACATTATATTGGATTGTTTTACGGTTAGAGGATGTTTTCCGCCTTGCGTCGCGAGCATCGGCATTCCGAAGGCGTCTTTTTTTGTCTTATGCAACACTATTCGGGCTTCGTACATAGGTATTTCCTGTACCGGGCCGATTATCCTGAGTATCCGCCTGTAATTTTCGCGCTGAAATTTTTTGTGCTCGGCGCCCCACATTGGAGAATTTGGCGGCCTTATCTGGGTTTTTGCCCATGGAAGCGAATAAAATTCAGAGCACAAAACCCCGGCAAAAATCTTTTTGTCCGGAATATGGTTTAAATCTGAAAATGCAACTGTCGCTCCCGGCCCTTGTTCAGCTGAAACGTCTCTGTCAAATAGTCCAAACGCGCCGGTATAATGGTGTGAGTTTGCGCATCTTCCCACCATGTCGGAATTGTTCCCGAGTCCATCCGGAAACATTTTGGATTTCGACATCAAAAGAAGCTTTGTCGTGCCGGACGAACCCGCCGATGACACAACTATTGAAGCCGGCTGAAAATGGGAATTTTGGTCAAGGTCAAAATATCTAACGCCTACGGCGCGGCGCCCTTCCATAACAATCTCATAGGCTATCGAGCCTGTCCGAACCTCGCAATTCCCGCTTTTTATCGCGACTGGAATCACCGTATTTTGAGTCCCGTTCTTCGCATCGCATGGGCAAATATATCCGCAACAGGTATGGTTGCGAAGGCAAGCTGCCCGCCCATTGTATCTCACAGAATTCCGGAGCATCGGAATGGGGTAGGGGTGGAATCCCATGCGTTTTATTGCGGGGATTAAAACTTCCCTGTCTTCTTTATTGTATTCAAATGCGGGCATAGGGAAGTCTTTTTTCCGGGGAGGCGCAAAGGGATTTTGGCTCTGGTCGCCGGATACGCCTATCTCGTATTCTGCCTGTTCATAAAATGGTTCAAGGTCGTCATATGTAATGGGCCAGTCGGCGAGCGCGGAGTCCTTTATGTCGGGGTAGAGCGTGTGAAGCTTGAAATCCTGGGGCATAAAACGCCATGCCATTGCGCCGTATGTCACCGTCCCAGAGCCTACGCATGCGGCGTTGAGGAACGAGTCCGTAATCCAGGGCTTTTCGGGATCGACAAACTTGCGCCTGTCCATGAAGTGCAGGGGGCGTATCGCATGGGTGCGCTGATTTATGAGTTCGTCGTTTGGGGAGTCGTCGTAGTCAGGCCATTGGCCTCTTTCCAGCAATACGCATTTAAATCCCGCAACGGCGAGCTGTTTTGCGACAATTCCACCCCCGGCGCCTGCGCCGACTATAACCGCATCGACTTTATCGTGTTTGATCTCCATTTGAATACGTTTTTTTAATATCTGTTTTGGCCGAGGACATGCGGCATTTCCAATCCGCACATTTTATACGACATATAGTCTTTATTTCCTCCGTGGCGCGGTGGCCCGTAAAATCCCTGCATGGTTCGCACGCGCATTTCCTTGAAAAAATCGCGCTGATTTATTTCCTTCCAGTCTTGCTGGTCGAGGGCTCCCGATTCCATTTTTTTCAGAAAATCGGTTTGGACGTTAAATTCGAGTTCCTGAAAGTTTTTGGCGTAGAGCCTTTGCGAGGCGTTTTGGACAGCCGATACGCCTTTTTTATATATAGGAAGCATTTCGGGATAATATTTGCCGACCCAGTTTTCTATGTAGTTTATTACGCCGGCTTCTGTCGCGCCTCCCCATTGCTCGTCGGCGGGGACTATTTGTTCAGAAATTGCTATCAAACAATTCCTCTCTGAATCGTCGAATATTTTTGCCGTACTTCCATTTCTGGAGCAGCCGCATATTGCGACTCCTGCCGATGCCGCCAACGAAACTTTTAAAAATTCCCTTCTATTTCCCATAGTCAATCGATTGAGTAATTGTTTTTTCTGGAATAATGTAAACATATTGATATTTTCAAGCAATTTCTTAGGGATAAACATATTTTTAGTGAATTTTATTGTAAATATAGGCGCAGCATAAAAACAAATATCTAGTATCCACTTGTCTTTAGTTCAATATTTGCCGCTGTCGTTGCATTTCAGGAGTCTCCGTGTGCCGGATATTTTGTGCTGAATTTTTTTGCGTTAAAAGGGTTCTCTGTGCTGAAATCGACTGCGGCTTTAGAAATAGCCAAAAAAAACGCCGGAAGTGATCCGACGTAAGCTTTTTTTAGGCGGTTAATATGTTAGCTTTTATTTTGGGAAAACGACAGTTAGAATCCATTTAAAGGGTTCTATCGCAAATACAGAATGGGGGATTTTTGCGGGCATAACAAGCGTTTCGCCAGCCTTTACAATATGGGCTTCGCCGCCAACGGTAAAGCTTCCTGCGCCTTCAAGCACTGTTACCATGGCCTCGCCCGTCGAATCGTGGGCGCCAATCTCCTCTCCTTTGTCGAATGAGAAAAGCGTAATGCTTACGCAATCGTTTTGCGCGAGAGTTTTGCTTACAATTTCACCCGGTCTTACATCGATTAAATCTGCAAGCCTGAGAACCTCTTCTTTGGGTATATTTTTTAGAATTTGTCTCATGTTTATTTTCATCGGAATAACAATTAAAAAATTAACAAAACATAAAATATTAAGACTCTCATGTATAGCTTCAAAATTATAATCTGACGCAAATAGTGCAAGTTTTACATCGCAAGTGCTGAAAATCATACTCATGCCGCATGTTAAAGCAAAGGGCAGAAGAAATTCAGTGGTAAAATAAATCCTAGACGCGCGCTGGAAGGAATTTTTTTTCGCGCCGCTTTCATAAAAAACTTGTTTTAAGCAAAATTTAAGCTAAGCAATAAAAGCAAATAATAATCATTATGAATAAGGCAAAAATTGTAATAATCGGAGGGGTGGCCGCCGGCGCGAGCGCTGCGGCGAGATTGCGCCGCCTAAACGAAGCGGCGGAAATTTTAATTCTCGAACGCGGCAAATATGTATCATACGCAAATTGCGGGCTGCCTTACCATATTGGCGGCGTCATTTCCGACAGAGACGACTTGATTGTAACTCGCCCGGAAAAATTTTCGTCACGGTTCAACATAGAGGTTCGAGTTTCATCGGAGGTCTTGTCAATCGACAGGGCAAACAGGCGTGTTCTCGTAAGGAACGGCGAAGGCGAATACTTTGAGCCGTACGACAAGCTTATAATAGCTACCGGCGCGAGCGCCTTCACCCCAAAGACGGAGGGCGACGACAATCCCAATGTCCGCCACCTTTGGACAATGTCTGATATGGATAATATAATTTCAGCCCTATCGGGCGCAGGGCCAAATCCTAAAGTCACCATCGTGGGCGGAGGTTTTATAGGCTTGGAGACGGCGGAAAATTTGAGGCACAAAGGTGTGGAAGTCACTCTAATACAGCGCAGCCGCCATGTCCTTCCCGTATTCGACGAAGAAATGGCCCGCCCGCTCGCTGACGAGCTGAGAGCAATGGGAGTAAATTTGATTCTCGGGCGCACTGTTGAAAAATACGAAAATGCAGAGGGCGGGGTTATCGCGGTGCTGAGCGGCGGCGAGCGCGTTTTTTCAAACATCGTAATCTCGTCCACCGGCGTGAAGCCAAATTCAGAGCTCGCCGTGGAATCCGGAATAGAATGTTCAAAAAGCGGCTTCATAAAAGTCGACGGGCATATGAGAACTTCCGACGAAAATATTTATGCGGCGGGAGATGTTGTAGAAATTGCGGAGCCGATATTCAATTCAAGAACACATATCCCCCTTGCAGGGCCCGCCAACAAACAAGGCAGAATTGCCGCCGACAACATAGCGGGAATCGAAAGCGTTTACAAAGGAACTTACGGGGCGTCCGTAGTGAAACTCGGCAAGTATGCCGCAGCGAGCGTCGGAATGACCGAAAAACGCCTTAAAGCGGACGGGAAAAACTACCGCAAGATTTATATACATCCGTCGTCGTCTGCCTCCTATTATCCCGGAGCCTCGCGAATGGACATAAAGCTGATTTTTGGCGGCGACGGAACAATTTATGGCGCGCAGATTATCGGAGAAAAAGGGGTCGACAAGCGCATAGACGCGATAGCGCAGGCAATGTATGCGGGATTTAAGGCGGACGCTCTCGGGGAGCTCGAATTGGCTTATGCGCCCCCGTTCAGCTCGGCGAAAGATCCTGTAAACTACGCTGGTTTTGTGGCTTCCAACGTTCTTACCGGGAAGTCAACCCCAGTGTATGCTGAAAATATTCCGGACGGGGCGATAGTCCTCGATGTCCGCGAGCCTTCGGAAGTCGCCAACGGCAAAATTCCCAATTCCATAAATATTCCGCTCGGGCAGTTGAGGGGAAGGCTGTCGGAGATTGACAAGAGCCGTCTGGTAGTGGCCTCCTGCCAAGTCGGGTTGAGGGGATATCTCGCGGAGCGCATTTTAAAGCAAAACGGCTTTAACGCTGCCAATCTTTCCGGCGGATATCTTACTTGGAAAGCTGTAAATTCAAAATAAACCAAACATGGACGATATGTACAAAAACCAAATAGACTACGCTGAAATACCGGCGGACGCCGTTATTCTCGACGTTAGGAACGGAAGCGAGCACACCGAGGTTGCGCTGAGGCGCAAACATTATTTTGTGGAACTTCCGCAGTTTGATGCAAAAAGCTTCATAAAAGATTACGGGCTAAGCGGAGAGAAAGTATGCGTTCTTTGCAAAAGCGGATTCCGCGCGAGCAAAGCCGCCAGAATGCTTGAAGAAGCCGGATATCCGAATGTCGCAATAATAAAGGGCGGGATTTCATCGCTTATTGGAAAAAGCGGATTGTTGTATGAAAAAACGGTGATGTCGATGGAAAGGCAAGTCCGCATAGTGGCAGGGACTCTCGTCTTGTTGGGGAGCGTTTTGGCGATGTCCATAAATGTATGGTTTGCGCTTTTGCCGGCGTTTGTCGGGTGCGGATTAATTTACGCGGGAATTTCAAACACTTGCGCGATGGCGTCACTGTTGGGAAAGCTTCCGTGGAATAAGTAACGCCTTCTTTACATACCCACATAACAAGCAATAACGCCCTGAAATAAATTCGGGCGTTTTTTGCTTATAAAATTTTCAACTTCAGGCGAAGCAATTTTACGGCAAAATTTATTAGAGTTTTATTGGGGCGATAAAGGGCTTTACTGTTTGTTATTTTTTTATAAAAATTATATATGAATAAGATAATAACATTCATTGTAACGGTATTATTGTCACTTTGTACATTTGCGCAGACATATGATATAAAAATATATCTATGCAAATCCGGAGAATCCGATTTTTTGAAAGCTTTAAAGGCTCCTTCTAAAGACATTGCGGACAAGTTTGGAAAAGTTGTTTGTTATTTTAAAATAAGCGGCAATCAAGATGTCAGTATTAACGAAATTCATAAATTTGAAAAATCAAAGAATGTAGAAGACAGTATCGCGGCGGAGGAGGTTGAAAATATATTCAAAAATAAATTTCAAGACGGATTAAAGTTATCCGCGTATTGCCGGGAAATAGAAAAGGGAAGTAAAATTGCGCTAATGCTTGACTTATATTACGGCGCATTAGAGGGGCTTTTGGAGCTCGATAGCAAAAAAATTTATCCGATGACAATAATATCAAGGCATTACGGAATAACTTTTCTGAACATGGATACGCCCATTGTCCTAAACTCATATTTTAGCAGTTCCGAAAATGGAGAGCTCCTGTTCAATTATTTCCTCGTTTTGGCCTCAAAAGCTTCCAAATAATTTTCGCACTCTTTTTAGCTGCTTTTGCAATACCTTTAACTACTTACAAATCTAATAAAATTTTTTTCAGATATTGCAAGATGGAGCTTTTTAATAGCTGCGCGCTGCCCGCCTTTAAACAGCGCGCTCAATTTATGTAATATAAAATTTGCGCATTGTAAAATTAGCGTGCGCAGATTTTGCTTCCGATAAAAATATGTGCGATTGCCGAATTAGCCGGCGTTCAATTTGCGGATTTTCCTCTGTTTTTTAGCATGCCGCGCAGCTTCGACACCGCTAGGAGCGCGCCAGCCAATATGGAAGCCGCAAAGGCTGATTGCGCGGGTTCCGGCACTTGCGCCAAATTCCATGCCAAAGCAAAAGTTTCGCTTTCAGTGTCGCCGTAGGCCATATCTGCAAAATACACTTCCAACGCGTAGCTTCCGCTTTTATCTAAATTGATGAACAAATGCTCTACGTTGTTGTAGTCGGATACAGATTGGGCAATAAGCTCGTATTCGCCGTCTGTCCCGGCTGCCCAAAGCCGCAAGTCGAGATTTGCGAAGTGAGAAGCGTCCGCGTCGATGGAAGATATGTTCCCGTCGCCGTCGTATTCCACTCCGTCCACAGACGAGCCTACAAACCAGCATAAAGTCGCATTCAATACATTGTTCTCTCCGGCCGCATCAAAATAATAAAATGCCGATTCGGACTTTGCAACTTCACCGAGAAACGATGTCTTTCCGAAATTATCGTATTCGGCGAGAGCTTGTTTGGCGTTGAGAATTCCCGCTCCTGAATGTAGATCAAGCGATTGAGATGTTGAAAAAACCCCGTTATAGACCTTGCCGTTCGCGCTTACGGAATCGACGTAGCCCCCTCCATTATCCCAAGATTCAGGTTTGGAGGCCGAGTTTAATAGAATTGATTTTATAAGGCGCGCATCGCGGCTTTCCGCATCCATGCCGCGGCTTTTAGAATAGGAAACCATCAATGTTGCTGCGGACGAAACTATGGGAGCTGCAAGGCTCGTTCCCCTCTCGTTTCCGAGGGTCTCGTTGGCCTTGACAGTGTACACAGTTCCGGGAGCTGCAATATCGACAGCGCTTACGACGCCTTTTACTATTTCCCCGCTTATGGGATTGTAAAAGTCGTTTGGGCCGTACGAGCTTGTTGGGGCTACGGTTTTAAAGTATGTGGCGTCGTCGAGAGCTGCGACACTTATTACGTTCATATTTTTGTAGGGCGAATTTACATATCCCGCGCCTTCGTCGCCGTCGTTTGAGGCCGCTGCCACAAATATTGTAGAGGGATTTTTTCTAGCCAAAGAATCAAGCACTGCTCCCGCGAGATGCCCCCGTTCGCCTGAATCCTTCCATGAAGAAGATATTACTTCTGTGCCGTTTGAAAAAAACTTTTCGTAGGTGGAAATTATGATTTTGTCTGCAGAGGAAAAAATTGTGTTTTCTCCAGCCTGGACAGCGGTGAAGTTAGCTTTATGCGCAAGGCCTGTGGATACGTTTTGGTCTGGGTATGATGCGTTGTAGCCGGCCATTACGGAGAGAGTCTGGTTTTGGTGGACGCCTATGCGTTCGCTTGTATATTCGCTCGGGTAGTATGTTGAATAGCTGGTGTCTTTAAGAAATAGCATGTACATTTCGCTATCCGTATCCGGTACATTTAGCTCGATATTTGCAACATTGACATTTTGGCCGTAAATACCGCGCTCATAAAATGCGTTCGTACCCGTAAAATCGGAGAGATCGAGAAATGAAGAATCCGGCATTTCGCAGACGGCTCCCCATGCGCGTATGCAGGAAATGCACAAGCTAATATAAAAAAATTTTTTCATATACTTTTTTTATTTTTCGTCAAAATTAGGTGCGTAAATAAATGTGGAATGTAAAAATCATGATTTTTAATATGGCAAGCATTTATTCTCTAATTACAAAGAAATTGAAACCTTATAACGTCGCGATAAGTCAGGTATATTCATAATTCTGGAACTATCCTGAAAAATTAAAGATTTTCTATTATTTTACCGCGGCTTCTTTTAATTATGTTTATATTTGAGTAAAGTAGTTTCAATCAAAGAAAATAGTTAAATAAGAATAGTTGGTGTGATATTGAAGCTAATTTTACTCAGGTATTTTTTTACATAAATGCTATTTTTAAGCATTCTTTTTTTTTAGATTTTTGATAAAAAAGGCGAATTGAACTGAACAAAGCAACTTTTTTCAGAATGCTTCCATTTTCGGAAGATAAGAACCCATTTTAATTTGTTATAGGAATACGTTAGATATAAGCCAAAGATGCAATAGCAAAATAATTTGCCGCGCACTACCTATTCCGAATCTATAATATTTCTATTATTATAGAATTTTATTATAGGTTTTGAAATTTAAAAAACTAGAAGCAGTTTTGTGCAAAAAAAAGATAGTATCGTATCTTTACAGAATCGTGCAACGTCTATATACTTATACATAAAATTTGGAATTAAAAAAGGTTTTGCTGTATGAATATGAATGGTAAAGTTGCAATTGTTACGGGCGCGGCTCGGGGAATAGGATTGGCATGCGCAGAAGCTTTTGCAAGATCGGGTGCAATAACAATACTTTCCGATATAAATAAGCCCAACGAACAGGCACAAAAGCTTGCTGACTTGGGGTTTCCCGCCGAGGCTATGCAGTGCGACGTTTCGAGCACATCGTCTGTGAAGGAGTTAATAACCAAAGTTTCAGAAAAGCACGGGCACATTGACGCAGCGGTAAACAACGCTGGAATCCAAACGCCTCAAACTCCTATGGCGGAAATTTCTGACGAAGAATTAAATAAAACCGTTGCGGTAGATTTTATAGGGGTATGGAATTGCATGCGTTATGAAATCCTTCAAATGCTAAAACAGAAAGGTGGAGGTGCGATAGTAAATATATCTTCCCAGGGAGGAATTACTGCTTTTGCTGGACAGGCTGCATACATCGCGTGCAAACATGCGGTTATTGGTCTAACAGCACCGCCGCCATGGATTATGCCTCAAAAGGAATACGCGTAAACGCCGTATGCCCTGGTGCAATACGAACTCCTATGGCGGAAGAATTGATACGCCGTAATCCGCAAATTGAAAGCGAACTTATAAGGGATATTCCCGCTGGAAGGCTTGGCAGTCCGGAAGAAATTGCCGATGCTGTACTTTGGCTTTGCAGCCCGCAAGCAAGTTTTATGGCGGGACACGCCCTGCTCGTGGACGGAGGATTTACAATCCACTAATTCCCGCATTTAAAAAATATGAAAAAGTTTGATATAAATAGGCGTAAATTTTTAAAGTCAGCGATGCTTGCCGGGGTTGGAGGCATATCAGCTCCAAAAGTTTTTTCCATGGAAAATGGCGTTGGAAAAATGTCAGTTGATGATGGATTAGCTGCAAAAATTTCCAAATGCCGGACTCTCGGCAGCGGAAAATCGGCAATGAAAGTTTCGGCAATCGGGTTTGGATGCATGGGAATGACATACAACAGAAGTTCGCATCCAGGTAAACAGGAGTGCATAAAACTTATACGCAATGCGGTTGAGCGAGGCGTTTCACTGTTTGATACTGCAATTATATACGGACCTTTTAATAATGAGGAGCTTGTCGGAGAGGCGCTTGAACCTTTCAGGGGAAATGTTTTAGCGTCGACAAAATTTGGGCACGAAATTGTAAATGGTAAAGGTACTGGAAGGCAAGACAGCCGTCCGGAAACAATAAAGCGCTATTGCGACGATTCGCTCAGGCGCTTGCGTACAGACTGTATAGAACTTTTCTACCAACACCGCTTTGATCCAACAGTGCCGATTGAGGACGTGGCGGGTACAATAGGAGAACTGATTAAGGCTGGAAAGGTAAGGCGCTGGGGGCTTTGCGAGGTAGGGGTCGATATAATTAGAAAAGCCCATGCGGTGCAGCCGCTCACCGCTGTTCAGAGCGAGTATCATATTATGTGGAGAGCAGTAGAGAACAATGGCGTACTTAATTTATGTGAAGAGCTCGGCATAGGTTTTGTACCGTACAGCCCATTGAATAGGGGTTTTCTTGGCGGAAATATAAACGAATATACGGTATTTGATAAAAATAATGATAACCGACAGAGTCTGCCAAGATTTACACATAAGGCGATCCGTTCAAATCTACGGATTGTGGAAATATTAAATAAATTTGGGAGGGAGCGCGGCATGACATCGTCTCAAATCTCGTTAGCGTGGCTTTTATCTCGCTCACCGGTAATATTCCCAATACCTGGTACTACAAAAATATCCCACCTTGAAGAAAACTTGCGTTCTCTTGAATTTAGCATTTCAATAAAAGACTGGAAAATGTTAGAAAGTGAAATTTCGAAAATACCAGTAGTAGGGGATCGTTATAATGCCGAACAACAAAGACAAATAAGAGGGTAGAGGTTTAATTCGATATTTATTATAATAGCAAATAGAGCATGGAACTATTAAGAATACTAAAAGAAAAAATGCTCCTAAAAATGCCAAAATCCGGTGATTATCCACTGGGATTTGGCGGATGCGGAATTCATCGCAGAGACGAGCCCAATGTTGCCGAAAACTGTTTTTATCGCCCCCTCGCCACGCTCGTAGTCAATGGAAGAAAGTATTCTACTGTCGGCGGTACAAAATTTTTTCTTAAGGAGGGAGATGTGCTCATATCGGTTGTCGATATGCCTGCGCAAAACTATGTGGTTGAGGCTAACAGTAAGAATCCGTTTCTTTCCATAGATTTGGATCTGGATAAACATATAATTCTTCAAATATTATCTGAAAATCCATCCCTTGTTTCATATGCCGATAAAGATGTGACAGGAGTCGGGGCTTACAAGGCAGACGAAGATTTATTAGATCTATTTTTAAGAATTTACAAATTATCGGAAACGCCAGACAAAGTGATATATTTATCGTCGCTATTGTTGAAGGAAATGCATTTACGGTTAATATTATCTCCGTTAGGCAGGTACATTTGTAGGATAAACGCCCCCGGTGGAAACAATTTTTCAAAGGCTATAAATTATATTAGAAACAATTACAAGAAAATCATAGAAATTGGAGAGCTGGCAAAAATAGCAGGCTTATCACAGTCCGCATTTCACAGAAATTTTAAAAAAATTACAGGTATGAGCCCTCTACAATATCAAAAATACCTACGTTTCTACGAGGCTCAAAGGCTCATGTCTATCGGAAATGAGACTGTGGAAAATATCGCGTTTGAAGTGGGATATGGAAGCACCAGCCAATTTTTCCGAGAATACAAAAAAGCATTTGGCGATCCTCCTAAAAAAAGTATCGCGAAAAATTTTTAAAGTATTTCTATAGTTTATTATTTTTCTAAGAAACAGCCTGTACATTTTTTAGATGTATTAACGTTTTTATAGCATACCTTTTATTTTACACAAAGCTTTTGTTTTCGATTTAATATATGGATCCAACAGCCCATGAGATTTAATTTTTTATACTTCGTTGGATATGTCAAAAAACATTCGCATAAAGGGGAGGGGGCGCCGAATTTATCTGATGCTTTTGATGAGTTGATATATTTTTTAGCTACTACCTGGTTAGTTTTTTAGCAGGGGGGGAGACGATTATAAGATAGTCAAAAAAAATAAAAAACATTTAAGAAGCCTTCCGGCGATAAACGTTTATATAGGCCAAAAACGTTGATTCTTTGCGATTTGATACCTTCCTAATGCAGATTTATAAAGGATTTTTTCTTCTTATTCCCATTTCTAAAAGGCGTAATTCTTCGTAATATTTAGATGTAGTCATATTCCATTAATACTATTGGTAAGGGTGCTTAAAATATATATAAATGTATTTCTCTTATCCTAATAATATAAAGAAATTTCTTGACTTTTGATGAGCAAATTTAAGAAAAATTAAGAATTGGAACGAGAATATCAATATCTTTTTTATCATTTTTAATTGGCATATCTGCATTGCGCGCTGAAGTAAGGGAGGATCATAAAATATATGTACAAGAAGGCGATAATGTCACATATACTATAGATTCTTCCAAAGACGAATTTTGGAAAGTTGCAAATTCTCACAGCTATAAAGCTCCCAATGGAACGGCAACTATAAATGTCGTGGATTCGCTATATACGGCGCATACAGGTTCTATCTATGAGCATACGGGTTGCGGCAACATAGACGGCGTCATAAATATTGGGTTTGAGACATCTCTGACTGTATCAAAAACTAAGTTTATAAATAACAACATTGATTACGATGGGCTTGGCAGCGGCGCTTTTATAAATGGAAGAACCAACAATGAACAAAAATCTGTTGCCTACATTAACAACTCGCTAATAAGCGAAAATACATTGTCCAACTTTGTGAATGTCGGATTTATAAACAATTATAAAACAACTATTGTTTCTACTGAGTTTTCAAAGAATGAACTATCAACTGGCGGTTCAGTATACGGTTCAATTGCATCGAGCAACTATCTCAACATTCTAAACAGTACTTTTTCTAATAACAAAATCATTTCCAATGCAAATGAATCGAACTTCTTTAATTATGGTTTAGTTTTAGGGGAGCAGGAATTGAATATAGAAAGTTCCACGTTCATAAATAATAAATTTATAAACAGCTATGGAGTGCAGGGCGGTATTGCAGTGGCGTCTAACGGAACGTAGGCAGGGTTTTCCGCAAGCAATTCAAAGTTTATAGGCAATTCATCAGAGGGCATGTCCTATTGCGCCAGAGGCGGCGTTTTTTATGCAAATGGGCGCAATATTGATTCCACAAACAATGTTTATGACGGCAATTTCGTCATGAGCGATAGCAAGGCTCATGGCGGCGCTATTAACGCCCGCGGCAATGCAGTCGTCACTTCAACAAATGATACTTTTAAAAATAACTCGGCTGTAAAATTCGGGCTTGGAGGCGCTTTATATGTAGAAAATGCGACAATAAACATCAATTCTACAGAAGACATCAGCAATATAGGAAATTTCTCAACAAATTCATCCAATGTAAAAGACGATTCGCTTGGTGGTTTTGCTTATGTTGGAGAGTCGGGGAATCTCAACTTCAACGTATCAAGCAATGCAAAAATTACAATAGGCAACGGAATCAATGGATATGATTCCATCGCAAGTGCAGGTTTGGGGAATTCAACAATCACTAAAATCGGATCAGGCGAGCTTGTTGTAAATTCATCTATGGAATATTTTACCGATACGCTCAATGTCAATGGTGGAACAATGACCGTAAAAAACAAGTTGGGAGCCTCAGTCATAAATGTTGAAAGCGGTGCGACACTCGGTCTTGCTATAGACGGAAACAATACTCTTTCAAACTCCAGCCTCACACTCAAAAACAACGGCACAATTGCGCTTTTTGCAAAAGCGGGTTTGGGTACGGGAGACTACAATGTCTCGGCGGCAAATATAACAACCTATGGCAACACAAAGCTTTATGGCGGTACGCTTTCGGGAAACGTATTTAAAGTTTCGGAAGGTAAATCGATGGATATAGACTCAGCCGGCGAGCCTGTGAGCGTGGCTGATAATGGCAGGGTAATTCTGGCAAAAGATGGAGCTAATACTATAGAAATGGCATTTAATTCTGATTCCGCTACTGTAAATGCGGTTAATACAACTACAGATACTCTTACAGGACAGTTAGGGTCGGATTTTTATAAAGTTGCGGCATACTCGTTTGATGTTACTATGGCCGATACTGACAGTGTTGTTTTTAGTTTCTATATAGGCGATTCTACATTGAGCGACTTGGACTTTACTATATGGCATAAAGCTGCTGGAGAAGGCGAATGGAGCGAAGCGGACGATGTAAGTGGGATCTCTTACGATGGTGAATACCTGTCGTTTGTTGTTTCACATTTTTCCGATTACGGATATACTGCAGTCCTAGAGCCGTCGATTTATGCGGCAATAATAGGCGCAATATCTCTTTGCTTTTAGCCGAAGGAGAAAATAGGGAATTTTTTTCTTTTTTATGGGAGAACGGTCCGCGTAAATAGCGGGCCGTTTTTTTTGTGGGAAATCCTTATGAAATATATTGTAAAGGATAGAAGGGAAGGGGGAGAATTAGTGTTCCTAAATATTTATTTTTTGTATTTAATTGAAAGCTGGAAGCGCAATATTTTAATCGGTCAAATTTGGCGGCATTTTGAGCCCGCTAAAGCGGCGTATTAAAAACTGGGCTTAAATAAATAGACGCTTTCTTTATAAAAGAAAAGCCTCTACGCCAACTCCATGCAACGGGCAAAGTTTGTGATTAGCCTCGAACTTGAAACTGCAAACGGTTTGCCGACAGTTTGCATGGCATTCAGAAGTTCAACTGGGGCCTTAAAAATGCGGAAAAAGGCTCGCGAGCAATTTTTATGCGCGTAGGCGCTTAATTGAAATTTTGCTTAGAGAACTCAATCTTTTCCTCGATTGTAGCGTGTGCATTATCCGGCAAGGACTCTATCAATCGCAGCCGTTTTAAGAGACCGCACCCGTTGGCTATTTGTATCGCAAGGCCAGGTCTGGCGTTTAATTCTAAGAGCAGCGGCCCGCGTTTGCTGTCGGTTGATATATCGGCTCCAAAATATCCCAACGGAGTCATTGTTGCGCATAGTGCCGCGAGCCGCAAGTGCTCCTCCCAAAACGGGATTCTCAATTCCGAAAGATTTGCGTTTGTATCCGGGTGGACTTCAATTCTCTTATTATTTTGCGTTGCAAACAACGGAAGTCCGGTTCTTATGCTAATACCAACTCCTATCGCCCCTTGATGCAAATTAGCTCGCCCGTCGGAAAGTTTTGTGGCAAGCCGTATCATCGACATGACCGGATAGCCCTTAAATACTATTAAGCGGACGTCCGGAACGCCCTGGTAGCTAAAACGGCTATATACGTCGGAAAAATCTATGCATCTTTCAAATAAGGCGTAGTCTGGATTGCCGCCCAAACTGTAAAGCCCGCTCAAAATGTTTGATATGTGTTCGTATATAAAATTGAAGTCGCAGCTAGTGCCGTTTGGCTTATAAAATGTTTTGCCGTCGTGCCGTGTTATTACGAGTATTCCCCGGCCGCCGCTTCCGTGCCCCGGTTTTATGACAAAATCGGGAACGTCTTTGACTATATTAAAAAAGTTTTTAACTTGGAATTGGCAATCAATCGCCCCTACATATTCGGCGGTCGATACACCGTGCTCTACGGCAAGTTTTTTTGTGCGCAATTTATCGTCGACATCGGGATAGTCTTTTCGGTTGTTATAGCGCATAATATACGCATGGTTGCGCTCATTCATTCCCAAAACTCCATTTTCATGGAGGCTTTTGGGACTGGCGAATTGCGGCAATTTGAAAGAAAATCTCATTTGTTTACCAAAGATTTAAACCTCAACAATTCGGTCAACCTATATCCGGTATAGGTTCCCAAAAGTAGGATTATTCCAAGTATTGCAAGATTCAATTCTGCAAATGTGTATAGTAAGTACTGCAAATATGAATTCGACAGAACAAGATAGCTAAATACAGCAGTAATAAGGCTTGCAGTAAGCTGCTTAAAGGTATGTCCGGCTCCGTCCTCCTCCCAAATTGTCGAGGCCCTTTCAATTGTCCACGCAATAATAATCAGCGGAAAAAACGTGACGCTCATAAAATCCGGGAGCTTCAGAAGATTGCCGACAATACTTATTGCCTGCATGATAAGTATAACAACCACCACAACCGCAGATATTCGTGGGACCATCAATAAATTAAGCTTTGAAAGCCAAAATCTTATCGATAGCCCCACAGTAAGGATAATGCAAAAACAAAGTAGCCCCGAAACAAGATTCATTTCCAAAAAAGCCATTGCAATCAAAACAGGCATAAAAGTTCCCATTGTCTGAATTCCGATTATATTGCGGGCTATAACTATAAAAAGAATTGCGAGCGGCAAAAGCGTCAGGCGCTTGAAGACATTTTGCTCTGATGCCGGAAGCGAAAATAAAGAGAAATCGGATAACTTTTGTTTGCCTATTACGTCGGCTCTAATTCTGTTTAGAGAAGCTGCCCCCTGCGGAACTTTTGTGACTGAAAATCTAAGGGAAGAATTTGACGCCCCCGATATTTCGTATAGAGATTTACCGGAACGCTGTAAAACCAGAAAGTCCTTGGGCTTTTGTTCTTCGCCTGAGCTGGGTTTAAACATTACCCAAGAGTCTCCGCACCAAACCTCCAAGAATTGCGCTGCTTGGGAATTGCGCGATTGTTCGTTTAAAAATATTCCCCTTACAATCCTTGAGGGTATTTTTTTTAGCGATAGAATCAAATATGCGGCTTCAAGCGTCCCTGAGGAACCGCTTAGCGGTGAAAACACTTTCTTTTGATCCGGAGGCATTGCGGCAAGTTCCCTAAAAAGAGCCGGCGCAAAATTTCGCGATGTCATATTTCCATCAGGATCGATTTTTTTTACGAGCTTTGCCGCAGCAAGCTTTGTTTCGTCGGATACTTGCGGATATTTTTCGTTTGGGGGAGGTTGATTAAAGTCCGCATTTTCCGCAACACCTGATTTCGGGATTATTTTAAATCTGTACGATATATTTTGCCATCCGTTGTTTGTGCAGACAAATTCTGCTACAGCCCTTGCCAAGCCGTTTTCCCGTATTATCTGAAACCTCGGATCTCCGGCCGGGTCACGCCCAAAATAATATAAAGAGGTTCTTTCTGGGAGCGATATGCTAAGCTTAACATTAGATCCTTTTTTTGCTTCAAAAGCGAGTGTGGCATCTGCCTGATAGTAGAAAGATGCTTTATCGTTAAAGCTGAAATCAAGATATTTTACCTTGGCAAATGTGATTGCTATGGCTACGGCGCAAAGAATTGCCGCAAGCCAATATACAGTTCGGCGGCTATGTTTGCTGTCTTGCATATGCTATATTGAGTTTTTACGTGTTACGTCAACAACCGCTATTCCGCTTAGGAGATTTCTGCCCAATAAGACTTGATAGTCAAACGAGCTTCTGTCAGTAAGAGTAAATTCGCGCTCGAGCGTCAGATGCCCTATTTTTATGTTCAACATCACAGAAAAGCGCTGTTGGTCCGGCATGCCGTGCCGCTTTATAGGAACAATTCTTACGACCGGAAGTTCAAAACTTTTTTGTTCGCCCGATGTGCGCGATTTTATTTTAAACGAGACCCATTTGCGCCCATCGCGCTCAAAATTCTTTATGTCGAAAGCATCTATTGAGCAAGTTGTTGCTCCTGTATCTACCCTCGCCTCAAAACTCGACTTAAAATCCGGTAGACGCACAGTTTCAACTTCACCTATTATTCCTAATGGATATTTTTCTATTTCATGCGCCATTTCAGACTGTTTTCTAACAAATTCTTCAGATTTCTTTGGTTTAGGAGCATCCAGAGGCATATCTCCGTCTGAGCGTGAATCAATATCGTGCGAGACACATGAGGATACTGCAAACAAGAATAGAAGGGCAGGGATAAATTTGTAGATTTTTAGCGAAAAAATATTATCAGAAAATTTCATTAGATTTATAATATGCCTGTTTTCAATTTGTTACAATCCATATGGTAGTGTTTTCCGATGGGGTATATGCAGAAAAGCGAAAAGCCACAAAATTCTGCAATCGGATTTTTAGATTCTCAACATAGACGATAAAGGAGTCAAGTCTCTACATAGGTGAAAAGAAGCCATTTTTCAATAGTGTACCGGGATCTGCCTTTCTTATTCATATCAGTATTGCGAGATAATTGAAACTTTTTTTAATGCTTTATATATTTAGACGGATTTTAAAGGAATTTGTTTAAGAGTTTTTTTTGCATAGCCAAGAAATATTGTAATTCTAACGGGCTTAGCGTGGAAAATTAAAAAAACGTTCGCAAGAAGAAACGGGGTTGCCGAACGTTCCAGCTGTATTGGGCAAGTTAATGGATTTCTTATAGACCTCCAGCCGATCTTTTAGCAATGGGGGTGGGCGGTTTTAAGATAGGAGAAAAACTAAAAATGATTAAGAGACTTTCCGATAGTAAAAGTTTAATATGCCTCCGAACCGTTGCTTTTTTACACTATCTTCACTTTCCTTGTTGCGCAATCTACCACAAAAAAGACCTGTGGTCGGTCAAAAACGGCGTTATTGAAATGTCTTTAATTTTTACTTCCTCGCCGCTTTTAAAATGCAGAAATTTGCGATCGATTTTATCAAATTTGTCTCCATTAAAGGCTATCATTATTTGCAAAATACTTTCCGTAATTTCGCCGCAATACATTGGAATATTTTGGGGAACTCTGCCAAGCAATCCGAAGTGATCCGGATGTGCATGCGATAGGAATATGGCATCGGTATTTTCAATCTCCTTGGGCAACTTTGCCTTCTCTCCATAAAGCTCGAGTCCGGCGTCTATAAATATACTCGCGCCCGAATTGCTTCTAATCTCAATGCAGCTTGCTCCGACTTCTTTATTCCCTCTGTGAATATTTAAATGGAGAGGAGTTTGAAAAGATATGCCCAAGTCTCAAAAAAATTGCTTCGGCAAGACTCGATGACTATGAATTTTTTGTAGATGAATCGGGCAAGCCAAACATTAAAAAATCTGCAAATAAACATGTGTATGGCGGAATCTGGAGAATATCAGATTCTGATTTCAACAACTTGGAATCTCCGTACAGTTTAGGCCTTTTGCAAACTAACGTAAAAATCGAAAAATCTTTTTGCAGCAGGGGAATCCCCAAATATGCGGAGATTTTTACGCACATTAGAGAATCTTCTAAACTTGGGATATGTTCAGACGCGAGTTTGCAGGACCTATTTTACGGAGCACTGGACTTTGATTTACCGGAATCCTATTTGGAATTTACACAGCGCTTCTATGCCAAATATGTTTTTATCTATTCTAAACTTTTAATGGGATACGAGAACGATTACATCACCAAGAAGTTGAAGATAAAAGAAATTGGCAGATGCCAAACTTGCGAAAAGTACAACATCGAAAAAAGCGACGGGAAAGCCATTTTAAAAAATGTCCCAAGTGAACTAACCCACGGGAAAGGCTTCGTCTACAAGTTAGATAATATGAGGCAATTGGATTTCTTTGACGGAATTTTCGCAAATAGAAAATTTTTCCGCCGCTATCCAATCCGCATAAAGACAACTCAAGGAGAGATTTTCTTGGCGTGGTGCTACTTTAAGGAAGAACCTTTAAACTTAGGTATATTGGAGGTAATGGAATGAGAGAAATACAATTGGATAGCTCTATTGATGAAGAATCCAGAGCTTGCATCAGAATGTGGCAAGTGGAAAGAATTTTATACTAGGGGTTGGAGAGATCTCCTAAGTAAACAACCACAATTTGCGGACAAGTTCGATAAGTGGGAAAAATTTGATACTTGGGATTGGAGCCGTCTCCTAAGTGAACGACCACAATTTGCAGACAAGTTAGATAAGTGGGATGAATTTCTCGTTCCGGACTGGGAATCGCTCATAGAACAACAACCGCAGTTTGTAGAAAAATCAAAGGAGTATGCAGCAGGCTGGCTTGCTCTATTGAAGAGGAATCCAGGGCTTGCATCTGAATGCGATAAGTGGGAGAAATTTAATAGTTGGGATTGGAGCCGTCTTTTAAGTGAACAACCTCAATTTGCGGACAAATATGACAAATGGGAGGAATTTTCTGTTTCAAATTGGAAGGCCTTGCTATTGGCGCAACCATAGTTTGTGAATAATTGTCCAGATACTATTTATGATGAATTTTCACCTGCTGACTGGAAAATATTTGAATATATAATTCCCGAATCTATTAAAGAAAGATACGTTAAATAAATTCTTAATCTGAGTCGTTATTTAATAGGCGCACAACCACTTATCTTCGTAAAAGTGGTTGTTTTATTTTATAATTTAGCAATAAATTTTGTTTACTGCTCAGAAAATAGCTTGTCATGAGAGAGATTTAGTAACATGAGCGTAGCTGTTTTACGTTCTGAAGTTATCAATATCTTAGCGGGAATGAGAAAACCTTACAAGCGATGTCGATAACAGGGATATTATTCTTAAAGGGATAGTATAACCGTACTATTACAAGGGAAACAATAAGCCCTAATATTTTTATATCAGTAATTTAAAAATGCTGTCGCTATTTGCTTAGTATTTAGTTATAATCTATTTTTTGGAGAATCCTTCAGAAAATCCATTCATAAAAAATTAGTCAATGCATCTGCATGCATAAGACTAAAATCCAAATTTTAACCTATGAAAAGATTGGGGAAGATTTGTTCGGATATATCAGCGGAAATATTTATATGAACGGGCGTTTTAAGAGAATCGCTTTTTACAAAACCCTTGGATTCAAGTTCGGATAAAATTGCGCGCGAAGCCCTTTCGGACATACCAGTTATTTCGCATATCTTCCCGCGGGGTGTTTCGCCAAAAGTCCAAAGCTCTTTTATAATGCGAAGGCAAAGTTCCGATTTCTTTGGGAATACCTCATGCATTAAGCGGGCATATCGGCTTATTACGGAATCCAATTTCAGGATGCCAAGCATGAAGTCCATCTGATCGAGCATTGTGGAAAGGAAAAATTCGCAAAATTCAACCAGGCCCCGCTCGCTAAGAGTACCTCGTCCGTCAAGATCGCCTTGTCTACCCTGATCGGCGATTGCAAGCTTTGCGTAATACTGACTGCGGTTTCTTGCAAGCCCGCGAGAAATAGACCATATTCCGCCTCCGTTTAGTCCGTAAGCCTTGAGTAGAGAGCTTGTAAATATGCGCACAACCCTACCGTTACCGTCTCCAAAAGGATGAATCCACGCCAACCTGTGATGAGATGCCGCGGCGGCAATCAGAATTTCGCCTATTGGGATATTTTTATAAGCCTCGCAGAACCTTGAGATGAACTTCTCTAAACTCTTTGAGGCTGGGGGTTGATGAGCGCCCATGGCAACTTCAAAATTTCGGAATTTTCCGGGAATGATTTGATATTCTTTGCCGCTTTGCGATTTTGAGAGTCGCATCGATTCCGGCAAATTTGCATAAAAAGTCTCATGAATTTTGAGCAATGTTCCGGGAGTAAATATATTTTCTTCCGTTGCGCTGCTTAATATGGCGTTTTCGGTCTTTACATGGGCAAGACCTAAAAGTTGCTTGTCCCGCTCTTGCAGATTCGAAGAAAAATCGTTTTGCAAGGCGCGTTCTCTATGTCTTTCGGGTATGTATGATGTCCTTCGATTAAATTTGAATAGTAGCTGTTCATGTCGGCGACGACTGCCGAGACAGCTTTTGCCGTAATCGGATGAAGTTTTTCCTTTAATCCGCCGATTCTCTCTCTAATAGCGCCTGAAAGCGAGATAAGTTCAGGTGTGACGCGCGGCATCATAGGTTCCATACTTGAAACCTTCATTGGAATAACTTTGCCGATGTTTTTGCCGATTGTCATAAAGTTTAACTTATTGTATTATCGCAAGTAATTTACATAAGTGAAGTATGAAACCCAAAAAATATGCCGATATTTTTGCCGATATAACTTTGCGAACTCACAACAGTATAGGCGATAGGCAATTATTTGACCAATCTTTGCAATACTATGGGGAATAGTCTTGCCATTACATCGCTCATAAACTTCTTGTCGCTGCACATCTTCGAGAAGAAGTCTTCATTTGTGGCGTAGCGATTTGCGAGTATCGACGGGAATAATTTATCGTAAACGATGCGGATAGTCTCTCTGTCGCTCTTTGCAAATTTTTGAAGTTCCGGATCATTTATAAGGTCGTTTTCTATCTGTTTTAAGACCTTATCCATTTCGGTAAAGTTTGTTCCGAATTGCTTGTTTATGTCGTCGACAATCACGGACAGCTTGTCTCGTTTGGGTTCGGATTTTTTCCCTTTACCTGTCATTGGAGCGACTTTCCCGTCGGACTCATCGAGCGCTATGCTTCCGTCATACTTCTTTTCGTTCTTGTAGTATTCTAAAAGTATCATGTCGTCCAAATGGACTTTTTCACTTTTGTCTCGCGGGATTACTTTCAATAGGAACTTGGCAAATATGGCAAATTTAAGCAAGTCCTTGTCGTACATCCTGCATATTTGAGTTATGAAACCGTAGAAACTTACGAAGGACTCCAATGCGGACAAAAATTTGTCCTGATCTTCTCTCTTTAAATCCGAATAGATTTTGACGGAACTATCGAGAATTGACCGCATTTTGCCGATGGCATTTTTGTCCTGTTCTCCGCTTTTAAAGTAGATGTCCGCGACATTGTCTATCTGTTCTTGCGTATATACCGCCGATTTATCAAGATACTTTTTTAGGTCATATATGCGGTTGGGGTCCGTTTCCTCTTGCAAAACGGTAGCTTGATAAAAGGGCTGAAAGGCCTCTTTTATGTCTTCGGGGCTATTTACAAAGTCCAGCACAAAGGTATCGGTTTTGCCTTTGCATGTTCGATTTAGGCGCGAGAGCGTTTGCACGGCCTTGACGCCCGTTAGGCGCTTATCGACAAACATTGTATGCAGCAAGGGCTCATCAAAGCCCGTCTGGTATTTTTCCGCAACAATTAGAATATTGAAGTCGTCGCTCTTAAAATACTCTTTTAATTGGTTTTCTTTTATGGTTTCGCCGCTTTTTGTCTTGTTGCATTTTTCCTCAGTGTAAGAGACTTCGCCGTCGACAAGCTCTCCGGAAAATGCCACAAGCACGTCTAAATTCTTATAGCCATTGTCCCTTATAAAATTTTTGAACTCTTTGAAATAGCGTATCGCATGCAGGCGCGAGGCGGTAACTACCATTGCCTTTGCGTGCCCGCCTATTTTTTTCGAGGTTATATCGCGGACATGTTCCAACATAATCGCCGTCTTTTGCGATATATTGTGCGGATGCAGCGACTCAAATTGTCGGACTGCCCGCGATGCTTTGCGCTTGTTGAATTCGGGGTCGTTTTCTTCGCTTTTGGCAATTTTATAGTAGGTTTTGTATGTCGTATAGTTTTTTAATACGTCCAATATAAAGCCTTCCTCTATGGCCTGGCGCATAGAGTAAATGTGGAACGCGCGGTAGGTACCGTCGGGCATTTTAGTGCCAAACATTTGCAAAGTTTTGCCCTTTGGAGTGGCGGTGAAGGCAAAAAACGACATATTTTTATGGGTTCCGTGCGAGGCCAACTCCTGAACTATTTTATCCTGATAATCCGGCTTTGCGTCCTCGTCTTGATTCGCAATTTTTGCCGCCTCTTCAAGCTCCTTTTCCATATCGGCGAGGGCGAATTTGAGCTTTTTTGCGGCCTCGCCCGTTTGGGAGGAATGCGCTTCGTCGCAGATTATTGCAAATCGCCGCCCGCCCGCCTTAATTTGCTCGAATATCACAGGGAACTTTTGAAGGGTTGTTATAATTATCGGGATTCTATCGTTTATAGCTTGCAACAGCTCCTTAGAATTTTTTTCGACTTTTTTAACGACCCCGCGGACGTGGTCGAATTGATAAACAGTATCCTGCAACTGCGAGTCCAAAACCTTGCGGTCCGTGACGACAATTACAGAGTTGAATATTTTTTTGTCGCTTGCGTCGTGAAGCCCCGAGAGGCGGTGCGCAAGCCAGGCTATGGAATTAGACTTCCCGCTGCCTGCGCTGTGCTGAATTAGGTAGTTTTTGCCGGTTCCATTTGCCTTTACGTCGGCCAAAAGTTTAGTGACCACGTCAAGCTGGTGGTAGCGCGGGAATATTATGGATTTTCTGCCGTCTTTTTTTACGTCAAGGTGGGTGTATTTTTGGAGAATTTCCATTAGCCTATCTTTGCGGAGTACATTTTCCCAGAGATAGGCAGTCATAAAGTTGTCGGGATTTGGCGGGTTGCCCTTTCCGCCGACTTCCCCCGCGCCGTTTGAGCCTTGGTTAAAGGGCAGAAAACAGGTTGCGGCGCCGGCAAGTTGGGTTGTCATAAATACCTGCGCCAAATCGAGCGCAAAATACACAAGCAGGCGCTGATTGAAGGCAAAAATGGGGTCGCGCGGGTCGCGGTCTTTTTTGTACTGGTATATGGCGTCATCGACGTTTTGGCCTGAAAACTCGTCTTTCAGCTCAAGAGCGGCAATGGGTATTCCGTTTAGTAGCAAAACTATATCTATCGTATTTTGCGTATCGCTGGGCGAATAATGGAATTGGCGCACGCAGTGCAAAATGTTGCTCTTATAGCGCACCGCAAGGTCCGGATTTATGGAGGTTTCAGGCGCAAAATACGCTACCATAAAATTTACGCCCCTATCTTTTATGCCGTGGCGCAAAACCTGAATTAGGCCGTCGGCTTCAACTTCTTCGCAAAAGCGCTTTATGAATCTGCGCTCGCAGTCGGAACCATAAATTACCTGATAGCGCTCCCAAGCCTTGGGCTGGGTAGATTTTACAAATGAAAGCAAAGTTTGGGTGTCCAATGCCAAGCGGGCGTCAAAATTCTTGTCGCTTCCCTTGATGAATCCGCCCTCGGACGAGCACAAATACGCCTCAATGGCCTCCTCCAACTTAATTTCCCTGTGGTTAAAGTAAGTCATGAAATCATTTTGATATAGTTTTTACATTTTCCGTCATTTCTTTTGTGAAGTTCATCATATCCTTAATTTTTTGCCAATCTTTATCAGAAAATTTAGCACGTTTATCTTCACTGTGGTACAATGTAGAGTCATTATATAAGTCGTTTACTGTTTTATCTATTAAGCTTCGCCTAGCTTTATCTCTATTTTCTGAATATACTTTCCATGCAGTCAAATCAGGGGTTCCATCTGGCTTTATGAAATCCTTTTCAGTTAAAGAAAATTTATCATTAACTAATTGATCCGCAAAAGACAAAATTGTAGCAGATACAGCTGCTTTAAATTCGTAGACCTCCCATAATTGTCGCTCTTTAGCATATCTCTTGAATATAAATTGCATTAATATCCAAACAGGAAGTATTTTAGCGGATGCTGTAATGAGAAATAAAATTATGACAAAAGAATTTGTATTTGAGTTTTCTAGGAAATTTGGCAAACATAAAAATGCGAAAGCAATCCAGCATGCAGAAATAAAAAGACCACCCCATATTGCTATAAACCACCAATTAGTTGTAGTTTTTAAATTAGATGCTCTTTTTGTGAAAGAATATGTCAATCCTTGCTCTGCAAGAAGTCCTGTAATCTCTTTTACACGACGTTTATATTCATTTATTTCATTCAAATTATTATCTACAGCAATCTTTTGATTCTGTATTTCTTCCAATACTTTATTTGCAGAAATATTCTCTTTAGATAACTTATCAAGTTCCTTATTAATTTCCTCTGTTGATTTTTTCTGTTCCGCAAGCAAATTCTTGATATTTGTAATTTGAGCTGTGAATTCATTTATGTTGGCTTGAGTGTCTTTTCTTGCTGCTTCTAAAATATCCGAGATCGCTTGTGATGTATTTTGCGAATTCTTGTATAGTGCTGTTATGTTTTCAAATTCGGACTTTTTTTCATCAATTAAATTTTTTGTTCTTTCTATTTCGGCTTTAAGTTCTTTATTATTTTGTTCTCCTTCTGACTTTATATTGCTTAATTCTTTTTGTATTAAATTTGAGGTTATTTTAAGTTTTTCATTATCAACGTGCAGTTTTATCTCGTTTGAATTATAGATATTTACACTAGATCTATCCCAAAATCCATTTATTATTTGATAATGAATAATATTTAATGCAAAACCCCACAATTGTTGAGTTGAGACATTTCTTATGCTATCATAAAATCGTTGTAATTCATCGTTTAAATTGATTCTACCACCGGAAGGGGTTAAAAATTGATTTGAAAGAAATAAATAATTATCGGTTTCAAGTTCTTTCTTTAACTGTTCCGTAATTCTTTGAATTAATGGGATGAAAGAAATGCCATTAAATGCCCCTATAGTAAGTGTTTCCAAAAGTTGACCATCAGGCAATTTCTTTGAGAATATTTCTATGATATCTTCATTTAAAATTTTATCACATATTGAAAGCATTTGATCTCTTGTATTTTTATCCATATAGTGACCTTACATTTTCTGTTTTCCAGTTACGCATTCGAAGATAAGGGATTTTTTGTATGCGTCAAGTTTTTGTATTATATTTTGCTTTTCTGTAATATATTTATCTATTTGGGAACACTTACTGTCCAAATAATCTGCTATCTTTTGTTGAGTTTTTAGTGGGGGGAATGGTATCTTTATATTTCCAATTTGCTCTTGATTTATTGAAGGTACGGTTCCTGGATTTACAAAATAAGAAAAATCAAATAAGACTGTTACGTATTTGAAGAATCTTGGTTCAATAACCAAGGGAATAAATCCCATCATGTTATTATCAATACATGACTCAAACTCAAGTATTCTAAATCTTTGTAGTAATAATGCGGCTCCTACTTTAGCAAATACAACAGATCCTATTATAAATTTCTCAGCGTTCAATTTACTCCTTATAGACTCAGATATTGAATCCTTCCCATTGCGGGATATTGGATCCTCTGCTAAGGACTTTACCTTAATAAAAGGGATTTCTTCATTTTTAACCCCCTGATATTCATCAGGGAAAGCACTACCACCAATTAGTTTCCCAGTATTTTTTACTCTTTTAACTTCCCAATCATTGGGAATATCGCCGAGATAATCTATGCCGCTGGGTTTGAGGGGGGCGGACTTATCAAGGCCTTTGGTGACGGTTTCAGATATCAATGACTGCTTATAGGCTTTGAGTTTTTCTATGCTCTCCTTCTGCTTGGCTATCGTCGCGTCTATCTCCCCGCATTTCTCATCCAAATAATCAGCTATTCTTTGTTGAGTTTTGAGAGGTGGGAAAGGTATTTTAAAGTTTAATAAGTCTGAGGCTGAAAGTTCCATAAATGTAGTTCCATTCCCCAACATATTTAGTACTTCAGACTGTACTTTGAAGAAATAGTAAAAGAATAAGCAAGATAACTTTATTTTAGCTACTAAAGATTTACAACCTTGGTTTGTACACAGTTCACGTCCTGCAAGACAAACTTGACCTATAGGCGCCCGATTTGAAATAATTATCGATCCTTTGGGAGCCAACGTTGCTCCACATGAATTCAATCCTTTTTCGGATAACATTCTTTTAGAATTTAAAACGATTTTAATATCATCGCCCAATTCTCCAGGTGTTATCCAAGTAATTTTATCTCCCCAATATTCTGGAACGTTTACCTTTGGCGTTGATCCTCCATATACGTTAAAAAGAAATTTTGTTTTAATTACTTCCCAATCGTCAGGGATATCGCCTATCCACTCTATGCCGCTGGGTTTCATATTATTCAAAAATCCTTTCGATTGAGCCTTTAAGTTCGGACTCAATTTGCAAAATTTCCCGCTTAATCTCCTCGGAGGGCACTGGCGGAGTATATTCGTAGAAGTAGCGCGTAAATGGAATTTCGTAGCCGATTTTTGTCTTGCTTTCGTCTATCCAAGCATCGGGGGCGTAGGGCAAGACTTCGCGTTTCATATATTCTGCGACGTCTTCGGAAAGCGGTATGTTTTCGGTATCGCGCAATTTGGGATCCGTCTGAACTTTCCCCTTTTTTAGCATGGGCTTTCCGCTTTCGTCCCGCAGGGGGCGCTCAACCACAACTTTGCGATAGCCAAAGTCTTCATTCTTAAAAATCTTGCTTAGCTTGTTCTCGCGGAAGTCGCCGTAAATCTTTGCAATTTCATCTATGGCGGTTTGGGGTATGTCGTTCCGCTTGTTGCCAAGGCTCTTTCTGCGCTTTTCATACAGGCCATTTGCGTTTATAAGCTGAACTTTGCCCATGCGGCGTTTTTCTTTGTTATTGCTTAATACCCAAATATATGTGGCAATTCCCGTATTGTAAAATATGTCGTTTGGAAGGGCGATGATGGCTTCAAGCAAGTCGTTTTCCAATAGGTATTTTCTGATATCGCTTGGGCCGCTGCCGGCGTCGCCGGTAAAGAGCGGAGAGCCGTTGTGGACTATCGCCACGCGGCTGCCGCCTTCCTCAACAGGCTTCATCTTGGCGACGGCGTTTGAAAGAAAAAGCATCTGGCTATCGCCTATCGCAGGAAGCCCCATAAAGAAGCGCCCGCCATTTTCTCTGGTAAGTTTTGCCTCTTTTTCAACGCTCGCCTTTTCCTTCTTCCATTCTCTGCCAAATGGCGGATTGGATATTATATAATTGAATGTCTGGTTGGGGAATTGGTCGTCGGAAAGGGTGTTGCCGCTGCGTATTAGGCTGTCGTTCTCTCCTTTTATGAGCATATCGGCCTTAGCTATGGCGTAGGTTTCGGGGTTGATTTCCTGCCCAAAGCACAAAAAAGCCGCTGAGCTATTGTGCTTTTTTATGTATTCGCTTGCTATGCTCAACATGCCGCCCGTTCCGCAGGCAGGATCGTAAATTGTGCGGGCTTGCTTACTTGAAAGCATGGCGTTGTCAAAATTTAACAGTATGTGCACCATGAGCTCTATGACCTCGCGCGGAGTATAGTGCTGCCCGGCCTCCTCATTATAGCTTTCGGAAAATTTGCGGATTAGTTCCTCAAAAATGTAGCCCATTTCTATGTCGCTCACCCGCGAAGGGTGCATGTCGGCCTTGTCGGTGCCAAATTCCTGCAATACGGTAAATAAGAGTCCGTATTCGCGCATTTTAGGTAGCTCGTCTTTTGCAAATTCAAATTTTTCAATGATTTCGCATACGTTTGGCGAAAAGGAGTTAATGTAAGAGGCAAAGTTGTCGTCTATATGGTCGGGGTCGTCAAGAAGCGTGCGCAGGGTATATTTGCTCGTATTATAAAAGGGATGTCCGGAAGCGTTTGTTAAAATTTCGTTCCGCATTATATCGTTATCCATGTTGCGGCATTTTTCATAGGCTGCCAAAACATCGGATTTTGTTTCCTCCAATATGGAATCAAAACGCTTTATGACTGTAAGCGGCAAAATAACCTTACCGTACTCGTGGGGCTTATATACACCGGTAATCTTATCGGCTATTGCCCAAATGAGCGCGGCCTTGTTTGTAATCTTTGAGTTCAAATCCATTTTTATATAATACAAATCTTCCAAAATTATTACAAATCGCGCAGTTCCGTTCAATTCAATTTATGGATAAAGCCGCAGTAAGTGAAAAAACGAAGGCAATTTTTCGCATTTTGCTAAAAAAGTGTCCCTATAATACCCCCATGAGGTAAAATTTTTTAAAAAATTTAAAAAAAATCAAAAAAACACGCGAGGTTTTCCTATACTCCTCCTATTATGGAAAAAAGTACATATCATATAAGAGGGGTGGAAGCCACAGTTGCTTCTATCGCAAACGATGCAAATTCTATGGCTGAAAAAGAGCTTGTAGAATCTACAAACATTAACGCAATCGCTCAGGCCCCCTGCGCGGTAATAAAAGACGGGAAAGGAGGTAATAAAGAAATAACGCAAGATGAGTTTGTAAGTACAGATTGGGATTTATCGGATAGTAAATCTTTCCGGCAGGCCCTTGGAACTAATTCTGAAATTTTCAATGCGTTAAACAAAAACTATACGGTTCATGGGGAAACCATATTTTTAGAAAGGTTAAGGGGTTATTACAATGGGTTTTCGAATGTGATTTCGTGTGCGCTTCAGGTGCTTTTTGCGAACAATCCGAAATTTGCGAAACTAAGTTACAATGATTTCCTGAAGAAGACGGGGTTGAAGGCTGATTGCTTTTCGGACCAGACGCTGTTAAACAATAAAAACGCCTTTAAAATAATCAGTAAAATTAAGAACCATGATACGCGCGAAAAATTACGGAACTGCGGGGTATCGGTAGTCGTAAAGTTTTTAAGAATATCTGAGCGGACAGATTTTGAGGCATTAATTAAAAAATTTCTGTCCGGCCCGGCAGTGAGCCGAAGTAACGCCGAAGAGTATGTTAATAGCTTATTTCCCACAAAAAAGCTTTCAGTAAGGCCAGCCAAAAGCGGAAGCATTGCCCCGCAAGCAAAAAGCACAAAAGTTGACTATCCAAACCGGTTTGGATACGGGGGTACTGCGGTATCGGTATTATCCTCTGAGAAAGTGGTGCAGAAAATGATATTGAGGAGCTTCTAAATAATGAAGGTAATCCTGATATTGTTCTGGAAGAAGTAAATGGGTATAGCCGGGAGTCCTTAGGGGTAAGAATAGATATTGTGGGCCACGGTCAGATTGACGCAGAAAAAATAGAGGCGTCGTTTGAGTCTATGCGCGAATACCTCAGTTTATTCGTGGAAAGGTATGCGGAGGGGGAGCCGGAATGGAACAATGTTGAGAAATTACTGAAATATCTGGAATCCCATCTGCTTAATAAATCCAATGCCGCCCAAAAAGATAGTTTGGATTTAACTGATACGGGTTTGGGCAAATTACCCGAAAAACACGAAGATTCGCCCAAAAGAGAAGATACGGGGCTTAGCGCGAACTCCGAACTAACTGAAGGTTCGGCAAACGCTTCGAAAGACCTACTCTTAGAAAAAGTTTCCATTTTGATGAGCGGCTTTACGGGCAAGGAAGGATTAGCGTCAAGGCAAAGGTTGGTAAGCAATATTACAAAAGTAATCAGAGAAAGCGGGATCGGTTACGCTCCAAAAGATCATCCGAGGGCCATGCAGATTGCGTGGGAAATCGTAAAGAACGGCTTGGACGCAGAAAAGCTAAGGGGCGTTGAGTCGGTCGCGGAATTATATAGCAATTTCTTTCCCAACGGCAATTCCAAGGAAGGAGGGCTATAATGGTTTCAGAAGTAGAGTCTGCCCATTCTAAAAAATGGAAAGTAGGGAGTGCCGAATTAAAAGCAAATAGGCTGGGGTTTATCAGGGCAAGCTCAGCTTTAGGGCCACAAAGTGCCCTAAAGCCGGCTTGCGGGGACGGGGGCAGAGCCCCCATCCCTCGCGACCCACCCCGGTTGCTACGCCACCTAAAAAGAAAGCCGCATCCACAGAAGGCGGGCGCAAATACATCATAAAGTTGCGCTGCAATAAGGAGGAAAAAGCCAAGATAAAAGCTATTGCCAGAAGTTGCGAAATGGACGTATCCGAACTTTTGCGGGAGCTTATAAACAAGCATCTTGCCGGAATAAAAATCCCCACATTGAGGCCGGTTCGCCGGAAGCGCCAATTCGGCAGATTATATAAGGCGTACAAAGAATTGAACCGCATAGGTGTAAATATCAATCAAATAGCCAGAGCCATAAACATAATGGCAAAAGGCGGAAGATAGCATGAGAGCTTTCCCGAAATCCTTTGTGAAATTATGTCAATAAGCAATCGCTTGGACGTGATATTGGACGTCGTTTTAGAGGAGGATGGGGAATGATTGGCAAGCGAATAAGCCCAGATAAGGACTTGGAATATCTCTTGGGAAATACCGATTCGAAAGGGCGAGATAGGACAAGCGAAGTTGTAGGCGGTGGAAACTTGAGGGTAATAATGCACATGAGAAAATATGCCCAAAGGTATAAGGAGCCGTCGCTTACCTACGTTTATCGCGAGAAGCGTCCGCTTAGCGAGATAGGCGGAATAGAATTTGAGGAGCACTTGAAGGAGTGCATATTAGAGAACTTTTTTCCGGGCTTTGAGCATGAGGACTTCTATTACTTATTTATAAGGCACCACAATCCGGACAGAAGCTACGAGTTAAATTTTTATACGCTCTGCATGGCAAATAACAGGCAATTTACGCCGTATTTGCACCGGCGAGATAAAGGCCCACAAGCTTATGGGTAAAATGCTGCACCAAGAAAATCCAAAGCTTAGCGATCCAAGCAATAAAAAGAAGCTTCTTAGCACGAGCGCGCGGCTGAGTGAAAAAGGAAGAGCGCTTTATGCTGAGGTGTGCCGATTGAGTTTTGATGGAATATAAAAAGGCATCGTGCGAACGCGGGAAAATCTCTTTGGGATATTGGAAAGAGAGGGGATAGAAATCCCGCGCCAAGGCAAGGATTACTTTACGGTGAAGCGCGGAGACACCCGCATAAGGCTGAAAGGCCCTGCCGCAGAAAAGACATTTGATATAGAAAATGCTGATTTAGGGCAAAGTGCCGAAGTGGACTACCGCAAGTTGTGGGAGGCTGAAAACAAGCGCCGCCACGACATTATGAAGTCAAGATATAAACATTTAAGTGAAAGGAATATAAAAGATTATGAACGAGAAGATAAACGACAGCAAAGACATGCAACCCATATTGGACGCCTTATTGGAAGTATCGAAGGAGAATATGAAAAAACCTAATTGGTGATTGCTTATCGAACGCAACGTTGGGAGTTTTCGCAGGCAAATTTTTAGTTAAAAAAACATGGTTCATGATAAATCTTTGCCTCCTCAAAAATATCAAAAGTTTTTGTTTTTTCAAAGTTTCAAAAAGTAAATTTGCCGATTTTACAGTTTAATTGTAAATTTGGTCCCATGGAAACACGCATAAAAACCCAATTCGGACCTATAAGGTATGAACGTTCAACAAACTTCCCTTTGCAAAAGGGCGCATTTCTAAGCCAATCTATTAAAGAGGCGTTTATTTATTTAAGCTCCTCTTTATCAAAGCTAAAAAATGAAGAAGTCGACGAAAATTTAGTAAATTCTCTTTTCAATGGCAGAGAAGAACTTTTGGGGATATTGGAAAACCTGATAGAAAAGTTTAAAAATAAAGACCTAATATGCAATAAAGAGCGGGTGTATTCAGACTCCGAAGGCAACACAGATACCTCGGTCTTAGCAAGCGTATCGGATAAAGGTGAAATAAAAATCTACGATGCCTTCTTTAATACAAAAGAAATAAAAGACAATAGAGCCGGCGTAATCATACACGAGGTTGCCCATCTTGCGGGTTTGGAAGGAGAATCAAATGCAAATAAAACAAATGTGAACCTCGATAGCGCCGAAGCCGTAAAAAACTTTTGTCTTTGCGCATGCGGCAAACTTTCGCTCGAAAAAATAAACCGGGAAAAGGAGTCTCCCGAAAATTCCGAAGATGAAGAACAGACTTATCGCCCCGACCAGCCGCGCGCGCCCAAGGGGCAATCGGACGGCGGACAATGGGTTTCGGACGGCGGACAATGGGTTTCGGAAGGCGGCGGAAGTGGCGAATCTTCAGAAACGGGCGGTACAGAAAGTAAAAAAACAAATTCCGATGCCGGCGGAAGTTCAAATGAAAATAAGCCGGAAAGCATGGGGTCTTCCTCAAAAATTGAAGGTAATCCCCCCAACGGGGCAATTAGCAAGAGTCTCCGATTTGGCAAGATTGATGAAGATAGAAACTCAACCGGAGAGTCCGTAGATTTTAAAGACACATTTAAAGTCGGAAATTACAATGATAAGAAAAATGGGAACCCAGAAGTTAGTGGCGTATGGTCTGCGTTTGATTTTTCAGACAGCGGATATACGCCGGAGTCGGATGTGACGGTAATTGTTCGCTTGGAATTTGAAAATGACGAAAAGAAGTGCATAGATGTTGCTTACGACGCAAAATCAGACAAAAACGGATGCGTTAAAATCGACCGCATATCTATAGTTAATAAAGTAGATGAGCCGGGATGGAATTCAATAGCCGGTACAGATGGTAATCTGAATATAAGAATGAAAATTTCGAGTGTGGAAGGACGTCCGAAGGAGGTTTTCGGACCGAACAATATTGTAAAGAATCCTCTCCCATCTACCGATATCAGATATTATGCCCAAGCACATGCTAGTTCAGACAAAAAGTCGAACTATGCCCAGAGAGACAGGGCGGATGGTGGAGTTATAAGGAATTATACAAGAAAACCTAATGAGAAGGAGATATACAGCGGGGCGGTTAGAATCAATTTATCAGAAAAAATGGTATCTGAAATTGATATAAACTAATTTATTTGACAAACTTTTTTCATGATAATAAACATGTAATAGTATGAAAAGAATTGTTTTTTATTTAACTATAATTTTAAGCTTTCCATTATTGCTTGCCGGAGAAGATAACAATGATAAATCTAAAGAAGAAGCCGAATATTACCGAATATTAAATTTAGCAAAGGCGTATGAGCACGGCACTGAATTGAAGAAGGACGAAAGAAAGGCTTTTTTATATTATTTAGATGCGGTGAGAAATTCGAAGTATTCAGAGTCGGAAGCGCTGAAATATTTGGAAAAGAAAGCAAAAGAGGGGAATCCATATGCCCAGTTTAGTTATGGATCCTACTACGCTGATTTTGAGTTTTGGCCATATGACTCACAAAAGGCTTTCTATTGGTTCTCAAAGGCTGCCGAGAAAAACCATCCTGCTGCTTTAAATAATTTAGCTTTGATGTACATCTTCGGCAATGGAGTGAAAAAAGATGTCAAAAAGGGTAGAGAATTAATGTTAAAAGCCGCTGAACTTGGGGTTGAATATTCACAATATTCCGTTGCTAAAGTTTATGCGAGACTTGATGATATAATAGCTCATAACGCCAATTATAAAGAAGCGTTTAAGTGCTTTGAGATACTTAAAGGTTGTTTGGCCTCAAAATACGATATTGGAGAATGCATTTTTCACGGCAGAGGACTGCCCGAAGATAAATCAAAAGCGGTAGAAATTTGGAAGTCAATGTTGGGGGATGTTGTTGATATAATAGACCCCAATTATAAAGATGTGTTTAAGTGGATTGAAGTACTTGCAAGAAAAGGTTCTTTACCCGCAAAATACGATATGGGAGTATGCTATTTCTACGGCAGGGGAGTGCCTGAAGATAAATCAAAAGCGGTAAAAATTTGGGAATCAATGTCGTCGGAAGTTATGGAGAAAGAAAATAATATTCTCAAATTTGATGTATATAAATCTCTCTATTACTGTTATAATAATGGGCTGGGAGTTGCAAAGGACGAAGAAAAATCTAATGAATTGTTATCATTGATATTCGAAGATCCATCGAGTTATCGCAAGAAACTTAAATGGGATAAAGACAATAATCCTATTCGATTTACATTTGAAGGCCGTTTCATTAAAGTTCCATCAAAATTCCATGTGATTGAAATCCCATTCTAATAAATATAATAATTTGTGACAAACTCCCAGATTGAGATGCGTTTTAGCGTCTTCCTATTAAGCGGATATAATTTGCAATTCAGCAGCGCTAATCTGCTTAAAGAAGAAGCGGTGCTAAATTACGGTATCAAGCGCCTTAAACTTGAAATAGACAGGGTTTTTACATGCTTTGTGCCTTTGACTCTTTAAAAAAATCTGTCTTAATTTCCAGAAAGCATATTGGAAGTAGTTCCCGAAGAGGGGGAGCGCTACTGGCAACATGCTTTGCGAAAGCGCATAACATGCGTGCTGGAATATATACTATTCAAGTATGATACCCCATGCTTTGAGGATTTTTTAAATGAAATCTTTAATTTTTTAAGCCGCACGAATGAGCTTTTGTACGAAATTGGCAAATTGAATTGGCAATAGAAGATATACTAAGCAAAACCCGCGAACAACACATAGAGTA
>ERZ824978.816-NODE-816-length-39756-cov-6.662855_pt1 | contig 39756 bp, 40 predicted proteins | sample MGYA00519860_ERZ824978 | MGnify/ENA primary metagenome ERZ824978 (study PRJEB31778, sample SAMEA3449184) | human gut metagenome | biome: human gut; feature: human-associated habitat; material: faeces | place: United Kingdom | collected 2010/2012 ... | reverse complement strand
GCTTTTTAAGAAATCTTCAGGGTTGGTTATACTGTTCAATTATCAAGGTTCTTTGTGATTTGTATTGTCTGTCTCAGCGACAGCTTCTATATACTAGCACACTTTCAAGCGTTTGTCAACAACTTTTTTAACTTTTTTTCAAATCTTTTTTCGAGATTTGAAAGTAAAGAAAAAGAAAACCTTTGCGCTGCCTTACGGCAAACCCAAAGGGTGACACAATACATATGGGACTGTAAGTAAATCTAATAACCTTTTGTTATGATACTACACTTTCCTAAAATAGAAACGGAGAAAGAGGGATTTGAACCCTCGCACCGCGCAAACGGTCTACACCCTTAGCAGGGGCGCCTCTTCAGCCACTTGAGTATTTCTCCACAACTATAACTTATATGAATTGCTTAAACGCATAAATGATTATAACCCATGTTTCACTTAATGTCAATACCTATTTTCATTTTTTTTCAAAAAGGGACGCCGAAGCGTCCCTAACAACATTATCAGATTACACTTCTTCAGAATCTACAGTCTCCTCAGAAGTCTCAGCAAATTCTTCTTCCTTAGACTCTTCAATAAGTTCAATGCTTGATACCTTAACGTTTTCCTGATCTACCTGCATTAGCTTAACACCGCTGGTATCTCTTCCTAAAACAGGAATAGTATCTGTCTTCATACGAATCACAGTACCTTCCGTTGTTATTAACATCAGCTCATAGCCCTCTTTATATACCTTTACGCCAGCCAGATTACCGGTCTTTGCATTGACGCGATAGCAGCGAATACCCTTACCGCCTCGATTCTGGTCTTTAAATTCACTCATAGCAGTCTTCTTGCCCATACCCATTTCGGATACAAAAAGAAGCTCACCATTCTCCTCTGCGACCTGCATGCCAATTACACTGTCTCCATCTGCCAGGTTCATACCCTTTACACCCATGGATACTCTTCCCGTTGCTCTGGCATCGTTTTCATCAAAGCGAATACACTGACCTAGATGTGAAATCATGATGATGTCACGCTTTCCATCTGTAACATGAACGTCAATCAGCTCATCACCCTCGCGCAGACTAATTGCCGCCAATCCTACCTTACGAATATTTCCATATTCCGACAGATTTGTTCTCTTAATCATGCCAAGCTTTGTTGCCATGGTCAGATAACCAGACTCATGTCCCTCATTTCTAAGAATCGAAGTTACCTTTTCACCTGCCTGCAGCTGCAGCAGATTAATAACAGCTGTTCCTCTTGCAGTACGACTTGCCTCAGGTATCTCATAACCCTTAAGCTGGTACACTCTTCCGAGATTTGTAAAGAAAAGAACATAATCATGATTATTAATTGTAATCAGATCTGCAATATAGTCCTCATCTAAGATATTCATTCCCTTAATACCTTTGCCGCCTCGGTTCTGCGCCTTAAAGTGATCTGGGGACATTCTCTTAATGTAGCCAAGCTTTGTCATAGCAATAACAGCTGCCTCATTTGGAATTAAGTCCTCTGCATTAAATTCATCCTCTGCCAGCTCAATTGCCGTTTTACGGTCATCACCATATTTAGCCTTAATCGTAAGAAGTTCATCACGAATAACGCCAAGCAATACCTTCTCATCACCTAAAATACTCTGCAGGTAAGCAATTCGCTCCTCTAGCTCCTTATATTCATTTTCCAGACGATTTCGCTCCAATCCAGTCAATGCGCGAAGACGCATATCTACAATTGCCTGAGACTGGGCATCTGAAAGACCAAACTCTTCAATCAATGATGCTTTTGCAGCTGCTACATTTGCAGAACCACGAATGATCTCAATCACACGATCTATATGATCCAGTGCAATTAATAGTCCCTCTAAGATATGAGCACGCTCCTGTGCTTTACTTAAATCGTATCTGGTGCGTCTTGTTACAACCTCCTCCTGATGCTGCAGATAATAATACAGCATATCATGGATATTAAGGATTCTTGGCTCGCCGCCGACAAGCGCCAGCATGATAACACCAAATGTGTCCTGCAGCTGTGTATGCTTCATAAGCTGATTTAACACAACATTAGGATTTACATCACGGCGCAGTTCAATTGAAATTCGCATTCCTTCACGACTGGACTGATCGGCTAAATCAGTAATTCCATCCACACGCTTATCCTTTACAAGCTCTGCGATCTTCTCGATCAGCTTTGCTTTGTTGACGCCATAAGGAAGCTCCGTTACTACAATTCGGTTCTTGCCATTTTGCATCGGCTCAATGTTTGTTACTGCACGGACAATAATCTTTCCCTTTCCAGTACGATATGCCTCTTCGATACCGCGTCGGCCAATAATTGTTGCACCTGTTGGGAAATCTGGTCCCTGAATAACACTCATCAGCTCCTCAATCTCTGTATCACGATTCTCGTCAATACGGTTGTTAATCATTTTAACAACTGCATCAATTGTCTCTTTGATGTTATGAGGCGGAATATTTGATGCCATTCCAACTGCGATACCAGTGGTACCGTTACACAAAAGATTTGGGAAACGGCAAGGAAGCACATCTGGCTCTTTCTCTGTCTCATCAAAGTTCGGACTGAAATTTACAGTGTCCTTATTGATGTCTGCAAGCATCTCCATTGCAATCTTAGACAGACGCGCCTCCGTATAACGCATGGCTGCTGCGCCATCTCCATCAACAGAACCAAAGTTTCCATGGCCATCAACAAGCGGATAATGGGTAGACCACTCCTGCGCCATATTGACTAGTGCTCCATATATTGAGCTGTCTCCGTGCGGATGATATTTACCCATGGTATCGCCGACGATACGTGCGCATTTACGATGCGGCTTATCCGGACCGTTGTTTAACTCGATCATGGAGTATAAAACTCTTCTCTGTACTGGCTTTAAGCCGTCTCTAACATCAGGCAGCGCTCTCTGAGAGATAACACTCATAGCGTAGTCAATATATGACTGCTCCATCGTTTTCTTCAGATCGATCTCCTGCACTTTATCAAATATGGTTTCGTCCATGTTTCCCTCTCATTCTTACTATGCATCCTTATATCCCGACAGACCAATTTGGTCTGTCATCAGATATCAAGGTTCTTAACATACTTTGCGTTTTTCTCAATAAAGAGTCTTCTTGGCTCAACGCGGTCTCCCATCAAGGTGTTAAAGGTAACATCAATATCTGATGCGTATGACTCGTCAAAGTTTACCTTCAAAAGAACACGATGCTTTGGATCCATTGTAGTCTCCCACAGCTGTTCCGCGTCCATCTCTCCAAGTCCCTTGTATCGCTGGATCTTATTATTTTGGTCTCTTCCTACCTCATCAAGAATTGCTGCAAGCTCCTCATCTGAGTACGCATACCAGACCTTCTTGTTTTTCTCCAGCTTATATAACGGCGGCTGTGCACGGTATACATAGCCCTGCTTAATTAACTCCGGCATAAAGCGATAGATAAATGTCAGAAGCAGTGTTGCGATATGAGCACCATCAACATCGGCATCAGTCATGATAATGATTTTATGATAGCGAAGCTTTGTAATATCAAAATCTTCATGTATACCTGTTCCAAATGCTGTAATCATAGCCTTAATCTCTGCATTTTCATATACACGATCAAGTCGTGCCTTCTCAACATTTAAAATCTTTCCTCTAAGAGGTAAAATTGCCTGTGTCGCACGATCACGCGCTGTCTTTGCAGAACCACCAGCAGAATCTCCCTCTACAATGTAGATCTCGCATTTTTCTGGATTCTTATCAGTACAGTCTGCTAACTTGCCTGGAAGCGTCATTGAATCAAGTGCTGTCTTTCTTCTTGTCAGATCACGTGCCTTTCTCGCTGCCGCACGTGCACGCTGTGCAAGAATTGCCTTGTCACAGATCATCTTCGCAACGCTTGGATTTTGTTCCAGAAAATATGTTAACTGTTCACTTACAATTGCAGATACAGCACCTCTGGCTTCATTGTTTCCAAGCTTTTGCTTTGTCTGGCCTTCAAACTGCGGATCCTCAATCTTAATGCTGATTACAGCAGTCATACCCTCACGGATATCCTCACCAGACAATGAATCCTCATTGTCCTTTAAAAGCTTATTTGCTCTGGCATATTTATTAAACAGATCTGTCAATGCCGCCTTAAAACCAGACAGATGGGTTCCTCCCTCTGGTGTGTTGATGTTATTGACAAAGCTGTAAATATTTTCGTTGTAGTAATCGTTGTGCTGAATTGCTACCTCAACAGCAACGTTATTCTTTGTTCCTTCACAGTAAATAATCTGCGGATACAGCGGCTCCTTCGCACTATTTAAGTACTCAACAAACTCCTTAATTCCACCCTCATAGTGGAATGTCTCGCAAAGATTTGGCTCCTCACGCTCATCCGTCAGAATAATTTTCAATCCCTTTGTCAAAAACGCCATTTCACGAAGACGCTCTTTAAGCGTATCATAATTGTAGACTAAGGTATCAAAAATTTCACCGTCAGGCTTAAACGTAACCTTTGTTCCATGCTTGTTTGGATCACAGGTATCCACTTCGGCAAGCTTGTTTACTACATGACCACGCTCATAGCGCTGCATATAAACCTTGCCCTCATGATAAATTTCAACTTCAAGCCAAATGGAAAGTGCATTTACGACAGATGCTCCTACACCATGAAGACCTCCTGAAACTTTGTATCCTCCGCCGCCAAACTTTCCGCCTGCATGAAGAATTGTAAATACAACCTCAACCGCTGGAATGCCAGCCTTCGGATGGATTCCAATCGGAATTCCTCGTCCATTATCAACAACTGTAATTGAATTGTCTTTATGAATAATCACATCGATCTTGGTGCAGACACCTGCCAGAGCTTCATCCACGGCATTGTCTACTATCTCATATACCAGATGGTGAAGCCCTCTCTCAGATGTGCTTCCGATATACATGCCCGGACGTTTTCTGACTGCCTCCAGCCCCTCCAGTATCTGAATCTGACCTGCTCCGTATTCGTCGCTCATTGTGTCCTCCTCACTGATTAAAAAATCGTTTCACTATTCAGGGAATTTACCCTAGTCACTACGCCCCGCTCCACATGATAAATCTGATCCATGTGAAACCGGTGCCTTACAAACTCCTCTAGACCTGTACATGTAATAAAGGTCTGAATATCATGAATGCTGTCCAGCAAATAGTTTTGTCTGCTGCTGTCCAACTCGCTAAGTACATCGTCAAGCAAAAGAACCGGTGTATCATTTACCTTTCGCTTTACAATCTCAATCTCCGCAAGCTTTAATGCAAGCGCTGCACTTCTTTGCTGCCCCTGCGATCCAAATGTACGGATATCTGTCGTTTGTCCTGTTGCCATATTTTGTACACGAAATCGAATGTCATCACGATGTGGCCCCGTCAGTGTTGTCTTTTGCCGTATCTCCCTCTCTCGATTAAGAAAAAGAATCTCATCAAACCTATCAGCAGATACATTTGGCTCATACGAAACTGCCAGCTGTTCCCTACCGCCTGTCAGGGAATGATAAATCTGTGCGATTACTGGTGCAATCTCACCAACAAATGCTTCCCTAAGCTGTACAATTTTTTTTCCATGCTGAATTAGCTGTGCATCCCAGACATCGAGCATTGCCTGTGCATCCTTCGACAGATCTATCTCTTTTAACAGTGCATTTCGTTGTGTAAGACATTTATTGTAATGCGTCAAAAAATGCAGATACACCTTGTCAAGCTGGCAAAGCTCCATGTCCAAAAAGCGTCTGCGCTCTCCAGGACCGTTTTTTATCACCTGAAGATCCTCTGGTGAAAAGAAAACGACATTTAAAAGGCCAATCAATTCACTTGAGCGGCGGATTGGCACGCCATTAATTGCAATTCCCTTTGTCTTTGATTTTTTTAAATGCATATCCACCCGGTATGGAATGCCTTTTTTTTCAGCCTCAAGACGAAGGTGCGCCTCCTCTTTTCCAAAGCGGATCATCTCTTTGTCATGACTGCCTCTGTATGATTTATTTGTCATACAAAGATAAATGCCCTCAAGGATATTTGTCTTTCCCTGCGCGTTATCCCCATAAAAAATGTTGATGCCATGATGAAAAGATAATTCCTGTAAATCGTAATTTCGAAAATCTGACAGCGCAAGTGATTTTACAATCATATGATTATTCCTTTACAATCTCAATTGTCTCTCCTGCAAAGCTTACCACATCCTTGTCATATAGCTTTTTGCCGCGCTGCAGCTCAACCTGACCATTCACCTTAACCTTTCCGTCAAGAATCACAATCTTTGCCTCCACACCGCTTCCAACAAGCTTTGCTGCCTTTAGTGCCTGACCAAGCTTAATGAAATCCTCTCTTAATACTATTTTTGCCATTTATTTATTCATCCTTTCATACTCATTATAATTTATTTTATCGATTTTAATAAACGTTAAAGTTTACCGGAAGAATCAGATAAATATAAGTGCCTTCATCATTGCGAATAAAGCAAGGTGCCTTTGGATTAATCATGTAGATATTAATCATCTCATCATCAATTACTCGAAGCGCATCAATTAAAAATTTTGGATTAAATCCAATCATGATATCCTTGCCGCGCTTATCAATTGCAAGTTCTTCCTTCATGGAACCATATGCAGAGTTTAACTTTACCTCCATGCTGTGATCAGTGATGCCAATAATAATCGGTTTCTTGTCACTATCCTTAATCAGCATTGTGGTACGGTCGATACATGAAAGCATCTCCTTTTTATTCACTGTCAGCTTAGTATCATAATCACTGTTTAACATCTGGTCAATACGGAAATATTCTCCCTCAATCAAACGTGACACAACAATAGTATCATCGAACTCAAACATAACATGATTCTCAGTAAAGTACAAGCGAACTTCGTCATCTGTTCCGCCACTAATAATCTTGCTTACTTCGTTTAGTGTTTTTCCTGGAACAACAACTTTAATAGAATCATACGAATCCTTTAACACAATCTTGCGAATTGAAATACGATGACCATCCAAAGATACAATGCGCAGGTTATTGCCATTAATTTCCAACAGTTCACCTGCCATCATCTTGTTATTCTCATTGTCTGAAATGGAAAATATCGTTTGGCGGATAATTTCCTTCAGAGTAAACTGAGACAGTGTAACACAGTTTAAGCGTTCCACCTCTGGAAGAAATGTAAACTCATCTGCATTCTTTCCAGGAATTGTAAAATTAATCTTCTCACACTGAATTTTCACAGAGTCGGTTCCATCGGTTTCAATGGAGACATCATTGTCTGGAAGACGACGAACAATCTCAGAAAAAATCTTAGCATCAATTGCAATACGTCCATTGTCCTCAATGATGCCATGAATTTCTGTTTCAATCCCCAGTTCCATATCATTTGCTGTCATAAGAATGCGTCCTTCTTTCGTCTGGATCAGAATGCACTCTAAGATCGGCATGGTTGTCTTATTTGAAACGGCTTTTGAAACAATTGAAACACCTTTTTGTAACTCTTCTCGTGGACAGATAATATGCATGGTGGCACTCTCCTTTTTGCTGATAGATAGATTTATAATATATATAGTAGTAGTAGTAGGGGTTGGGGATATTGGGGATAACTCTAAAAAACCTAGGATTTATGCGGCTTACAGAAGAAAAATTTTGGGGATAACTTGGGGATAACTATGTGGATAACTGGGTAAGTTATCCACAATATCCCCAATCGATCCCCAAAGCTCAGCCAAGAGCCGGGTTGATTTTTTTCTGTAAAACGTCGATGGTATCTTGTAAAAACTGGCTGTTTTTGAGATCCTCAGTAATCTTTTCAATTCCGTGCCGGACAGTCGTGTGATCACGATTTCCGAGTTCCTTTCCGATCTGCTGAAGAGACAAATCGGTCATTTGACGGCATAGATACATCGCAATTTGGCGGGAGTAGGCGATATCCTTATTACGCTTCTGTGAAAGAAGCTCATCTGCCTCAAAGCCAAAGTGTGATGCAATGACCTCAACAATCAGAGGAACAGTAATCGTAACCTCTTTGTGGTTGTTGATGATGTCGCGAAGTACATCTTCCGCCATATTAAGCGTGATTTCTTTATTAGAAAGACGTTTAAAAGCGGTAATTCGATTGAGCGCACCTTCAAGCTCACGAATATTAGTATTGATATTTTCAGCAATATAGTTGATAATATCGTCAGAGATCTTTGTGTTCTCTGTTTCTTCCTTTTTATGAAGGATTGCCACACGAGTCTCATAATCAGGAGCAGAGACATCGACTGGAAGACCTACAGAAAAGCGGGAGCGAAGACGTTCCTCAAGGTTTGTGAAATCCTTTGGAGGTTTATCAGAAGTAATGATAACCTGCTTGCCCGTTTCATATAAGTAGTTGAAGGTGTGGAAAAACTCCTCCTGTGTGCTTTCCTTTCCAATTAAAAACTGTATATCGTCAATCATAAGGACATCAATGCTGCGGTATTTCTCTTTAAACTCAGCATTCTTCTTGCCTTTAAGAGAGTCGATCAGGTCATTTGTGAATGTCTCACTAGTGACATATAAAACGCGTACACTTGGATCATTGCGCAGAATATAGTGGGCAATAGACTGCATCAGATGAGTCTTGCCAAGACCTGCACCGCCATATATAAATAGTGGGTTGTAGAGGGTTCCAGGTGATTCTGCAACAGCAAGCGAAGCAGCATGTGCGAATCGGTTATTGGAGCCAACAACAAATGTATCAAATGTATAGCGTGGGTTTAAGTTGGCATTCATCACAGCAGCATAATAGGAGTTTAACTCGGGGGTTACAATGTTAGAAGCTTCTGCAGTGAGGTTTGGACGCTTCTCAAGGTCCTCCGAAGTAACAAAGATCACATTGCAGTGCAGGCCGATCTTCTCCTCAATGACAATCTCAAGAATCTGCTTGTACTTCTTCTTGATATAGTCTAGTATATTGGGGATACCTTTTGTATCTGCCAAGATGTAGACCTGGTCATTGTCTACATTGTGGATTTCCATAGGGACAATCCAAGTATCGTAAGATACCTTTGAAATATCATAATTTTCTTTCAGGGTGTCTTTTATGGCATCCCAGTTTTCCTTTAATCTGTCAATCATTTGTTACTCCTGACGTCGGTATATGGTAATTTTCGAGAAAAGAGCCTATTAGCCCATATAATGATATTATACTAAAAATAATGAAGAATTTCAAGAGAGAAGAGGAGAGCAGTCTGTAAAAAATATCCACGACATTGGAGAAAAATGTGGATAATATTGTGGATAGGCTGTGGATAACATGTGGATAAGTGGAAAAAAGCTGTGGATAGAGTGTGGATAACTTAGAAGGGGGTATGGCATATAAAATTGTGGATAATGTGGATAAGATTGTTTGAAAATAAAAACGAACACAGTTATCCACAGAGTTATCCACCAAACACATGTACTTATCCCCAATATCCACAAAAAAAAGTTTGTCGTAAAATCAAGGGTTTGAGAATGGTTTTTTGTATTATCCACAAAGTTATGCACAAGTTATCCACAATTTGGGGATAACTTTTATCCACAACATTTTTGAATAAAAAAACTGGGGATAACTCTGTGGATAAGTTGGGGATAACTTTTTTGTAATAAAAAATAAAAAACACCAAAAAAAACCTTGACGAAACGCGAGTTTCTTAATATAATGCGTATGATGTCCAATTTTTGCAACGGCGTAAAAAAAACGCCGAAAAATCGCACTTTTGGTGCAAGCTGTGGGACTGATACCCACAGTGTAAGAAACAGTATTATTTGAAAACCAACACAGAAAACAAGGAGGTGTTTTGTTATGAAGATGACATTTCAGCCAAAGAAGAGATCCCATGCAAAGGTTCATGGTTTCCGTGCAAGAATGAGCACAAAGGGAGGAAGAAAGGTTCTGGCAGCAAGAAGAGCAAAGGGAAGAAAGGTTCTCTCTGCTTAATTGAGCAGTATCAACTCTCTTAAAAAGAACAGAGACTTTCAGAGAGTCTACAGCAAACGGCAGTCTTTTGCAAATCGTTCGCTGGTCATGTACAAGATGTCAAACGACCGCGCTGATACTCGCATTGGCATATCTGTCAGTAAAAAGGTAGGAAACAGTGTGGTCAGGCATCGGGTTACAAGAGTGATCCGTGAATGCTGCCGCTTACACGAAAAAGAATTAATACAAGGATTGGACATAGTGATTGTTGCCAGACCGTTGGCGAAGGAACAAGGATTAATGGAAATTGAGGAAGCTTTTTTTCATGTAGGAAGAAAGCTGAATATTTTTTTAGAATCGAAGTAGGGTCGGGACTATGAAGAAGATTATGATTCATATGATAAGGTTTTACCAGAAGTATTTATCACCTCTCAAAGTCCGGACCCACTGTATATATACCCCAACCTGTTCGCAGTATGCAATAGAAGCGTTGGAAAAGTATGGAGCTTTGAAAGGCTCCTTACTTGCTATATGGAGGATATTGCGCTGCAATCCATTTTCAAAAGGGGGGTACGACCCTGTTCCGTAGGTAGCTTAAGGAGGAAAACAAGTGGATTTTTTATCATTAACGCAAAGTAACTGGTTTCTTGTAGGGCCAGTTGCGAAGGTGCTTGGTGTTGTCATGAATGGAATTTACGAGTTCCTGGACATGTTTGGCATTGCAAGCATTGGATTGGCGATCATTTTATTCACGATTATTATTAAAGCATTGATGCTTCCGCTTTCCATTAAGCAGCAGAAGTTTACAAAGCTTAATAGTATTATGGCGCCAGAACTTCAGCAGGTTCAGAAAAAGTATGCAAATCTGGACAAGTCAAGCCCGAAGTACAATGAAATGCTTTTGAAGCAGAATGAAGAGATGAAGGAAGTCTATGCAAAGTACGGAACAAGCCCGACAGGCGGTTGCGTTCAGATGCTGATTCAGATGCCGATTCTGTTCGCTTTGTACCAAGTTATTTACAAGATTCCGGGCTATATCGCAAAGGTAAGAGCGTTCTATGAGCCGATTGTTGAGGCACTGCAGAACATTCCTACTTACATGGATAACGCAGATTTCGTGACATTGGCACAGCAAAACGGCATCAATGCAGCAGGACTGAGTGATTCTAACAAGCTGATTGATCTGCTTTACAACTTCGATAAGACCGAGTGGGCTAAGTTTACCGAGATCTTCCCGAATTTGAATGAGTACGTAGCCAAGGCACTGCCAAGTATCGAGAAAGCAAATTATTTTCTGGGAATGGATTTGGCAACTGCGCCTGCACAGCAGCTGTGGCCTGGTGTTTTAATTCCTATTCTTGCCGGTCTTACTCAGTGGCTTAGCTCTAAGATGATGCAGACAGATAATGGAAGCAAGAATTCAGATGACACAATGGGAAGCACAATGAAGACCATGAACATCATGATGCCTCTTATGTCAGTGTTCTTCTGTTTTACATTCTCTTCAGGTATCGGTGTATACTGGATTGCATCTTCTGTTGTTATGATTCTGATTCAGATGATCGTAAACAAGTATATGGAGCGCATTGATATTAATCAGATGGTTGAAAAGAACATTGAAAAGGCTAATGTAAAGCGTGTTAAGAAGGGTCAGAAGCCGCTTAAGGCAAAGGCTGTTATGAATGTTCGTACTATCGAAGAAGAAAGAGAACTCGAAGAAAAGAAAGAAGCTGAGCTGAAAGAGCGTGTGACAAAGCAGGTTGAGAAATCAACTGAGTACTATTCCACCACCCAGAAAAAGAAGGGTAAGCTGGCATCTAAGGCCGGAATGGTTCAGCAGTACAACGAAAAGAGTGAAAAGAAGAACAGAAAGTAATCAGTGATTGTAAGGCTGATTACTTGCTTGGGGAAGCTTGCAGATTCAGAAAGGTAAGGTTTGTATGACAGAGTTTGCTACGTTCACTGGAAAGAATGTAGATGAAGCCGTAAACAATGCACTGCTTCAGCTTCAGATCACCAGTGAAAAACTTGAGTATGAGGTTGTTGAAAAAGGTTCGAATGGTCTGCTTGGTTTTATCGGTTCTAAGCCGGCGGTGATCCGTGCACGTAAAAAGTCAGATTTTATCGATGAGGGAGAAGAATTTTTACAGAATATTTTCCACGAGATGAATATGGAAGTTGATATCGCAGTTGCCTACAATAAAGAAGAACAGGTTGTTGATATCGTTCTGACCGGAGAAGACATGGGCATCCTGATCGGAAAAAGAGGACAGACACTGGATTCACTGCAGCATCTGGTGAGCCTTGTTATAAACAAACACAGCGAAGAATATATTCGTGTCAAGCTGGATACTGAGAATTACCGTGAAAGAAGAAAGGAAACTCTCGAGCAGCTGGCAAAGAATATTGCCTACAAGGTAAAGAGAACAAGACGTCCGGCATCGCTTGAGCCGATGAATCCTTACGAGAGAAGGATCATCCACTCTGCACTTCAGGACGACAAGTTTGTATATACCAAGAGCGAGGGCGAGGATCCATTTCGTCATGTAGTGGTACTTCCTAAAAAAGAAGCAATTCCGCAGAGAAGATACTACAAAAGCTATGACAAAGGATACAAAACAAATTATGACAGAAGCGCAGCTGGTACAAGAGAAACAGCTGAAAAGCTGACTTCTGAGGAATAATAGAGAAAGTGCCATTCAAAGTTCATACGGACTATTGAGTGGCATTTTCTGTATCATTCTTGGAAACTTACGAAAATCGAAGTGAGGTAGAATATGAAAGAAAATAGTACAATTGCGGCGATTGCAACGGCACTTAGTCCAGCAGGAATTAGCATTATTCGAATAAGTGGACCTCAGGCGCTTGATGTGATTGATCGTATTTATAGAACAAAAAAAGAGGTAGAGTCGATTAAAAAAGGAGCATTTGCTGCGGCAGCGTCATCTTCAGCGAAAAAGCTCTCAAATGCACCTACACATACCATTCATTACGGCTATATTTGTGATGAAAATGAGGTAATTGATGAGGTTATGGTATCCATCATGAAAGGACCTCGTTCCTTTACTGCAGAGGATACAGTAGAGATTAACTGTCACGGAGGCATTCTTGTTACGAGACGTGTATTAGATTGTGTGTTTAAAAATGGGGCAGCACCGGCACAGCCTGGTGAGTTTACAAAGAGAGCCTTTTTAAACGGACGAATTGATCTGTCTCAGGCAGAGGCTGTTATGGAGCTTATATCTGCAAAGAATCGTTTTGCAATAGATGCATCACTAGAACAGCTATCTGGAAAAATTAAAAACCGCATACAAGACCTCAGAAGCACGCTTTTAGACGAGATTGCTTATATAGAGGCAGCACTTGACGATCCAGAGCATATTTCGCTTGAAGGCTATACAGAGGGCCTCACAGAACGTGTTCAAAAAATTAGAGCAGCAGTAAAGAAGATGGCAGACTCCTTTGATAATGGAAAGGTTTTAACAGAGGGGATTCGCACTGTGATTGTAGGAAAGCCAAATGCCGGAAAGTCATCTTTGCTCAATGCGTTATCAGGAAGACAGAGGGCAATTGTCACAGAGATTGCCGGTACGACGAGAGATACTCTTGAGGAGCAGATTATGCTTGGCGATTTGAGTTTAATTTTGGTAGACACAGCTGGTATTCGTGACACATCTGATGTTGTTGAAAAAATCGGCGTAGAGAAGGCACGTGAGGCTGCTGCAAAGGCAGACCTATTGATTTACGTGGCAGATTCCTCAAGAAATCTCGATGAAGATGATCATAAGATTATGCAGTTGCTAAAAAACAAAAAAAGTATTATTCTGTTAAATAAGTCCGATTTATCTTCTGTAATTCAGCCGAAGGATTTAAAGGAGGCTGGAGTGGATGCACCTGTTCTTTGGATATCAGCGGCAAATGAAGATGGATTAGATGCGCTTGAGCAGACAATACGTGACATGTTTGAACAGGGAATGATTGCAGGAAATGATGAGGTTGTTATCACGAATGCACGTCAAAAAACATGTCTGTTAAATGCCTGCGAAAGCCTGAGGCTTGCAGAGGAGGGCATTGAAAATGGGATGCCGGAGGATATGCTGACAATCGACATGATGGATGCTTATACCAGTTTGGGAGAAGTAATCGGCGAGGAGATTGAAGAAGATCTGGTAAATCGTATTTTTGCAAAGTTCTGTATGGGTAAGTAACTAGATAGTGGAGGCAAAATATGGCTGTTTTAGAAGAATATTATGATGCGGTGGTGATTGGAGCAGGACATGCCGGCTGTGAGGCGGCGTTAGCTTGTGCCAGACTGGGATTAGAAACGATTGTTTTTACTGTGAGTGTGGAAAGTATAGCAATGATGCCGTGCAATCCGAATATAGGAGGAAGCTCTAAGGGTCATCTTGTAAGAGAAGTGGATGCGCTTGGCGGAGAGATGGGCAAAAATATTGATAAGACGTTTATTCAGTCTAAGATGTTAAATACATCAAAAGGACCATCTGTGCATTCACTTCGTGCACAGGCGGATAAGCGTGCATACTCGCAGGAGATGCGCCATACCATGGAAAATACCGACAAGCTGACAATACGACAGGCAGAGGTATGTAAACTTCTTGTTGATGAAAATAATAATATAAATGGAGTTGTAACGTATTCTGGTGCAATTTACCATTGTAAATGTGTAGTGCTTGCAACTGGAACATATTTAAAGGCACGCTGCATTTATGGTGATATCAGCAATGAAACAGGTCCAAATGGATTGCAGTCAGCGACACATCTGACAGATTCATTAAAGGAACTTGGCATTGAGATGTTTAGATTTAAGACTGGAACACCAGCGAGAGTTGATAAAAGAAGTATTGATTTTTCAAAAATGCAGGAACAAAAAGGTGATGAGCGAGTTGTTCCATTCTCATTCACAACAGATCCTGAGAGCGTTCAAAAGGATCAGGTTTCCTGCTGGCTGACGTATACAAATGAGCAGACACATGAGATTATCAGAAGTAATCTGGATCGCTCACCGCTTTACTCTGGCGTGATTCATGGAACTGGACCTCGTTATTGTCCGTCTATTGAGGATAAGGTAGTGCGTTTTGCTGATAAGGATCATCATCAGGTGTTTATTGAGCCGGAAGGCTTGTATACAAATGAGATGTATCTGGGCGGTATGTCAAGTTCTATGCCAGAAGATGTGCAGTACGAAATGTACCATACAGTAGCAGGTCTGGAAAATGTAAAAATTGTACGAAACGCATATGCAATTGAATATGACTGTATTAATCCAAGACAGCTAAAGCCGACGCTTGAGTTTAAAAAAATAGGAGGATTATACAGCGCAGGACAGTTTAATGGAAGCTCTGGATATGAAGAGGCAGCGGCACAGGGAATTATAGCAGGAATCAATGCGGCGTTGCACGTGTTAAAACGTCAGGAATTAGTGTTAGACCGTTCACAGGCATATATTGGTGTTTTGATTGATGATCTTGTGACAAAGGAGAATCATGAGCCATATCGCATGATGACATCACGCGCAGAATATCGTTTGCTGCTTCGTCAGGATAATGCAGATCTTCGTTTAACTGCAATTGGTCATGAAATCGGATTAATATCTGATGAGCGTTATCAAAAACTAAATGATAAAAAAAGACAGATCGATGAAGAAATCAAGCGTCTTCAAACGGCAACTATCGGCACAACACCGCAGGTACAGGCATTTCTTGAACAGCATAACAGCACACTTTTAAAGAGTGGAATGACACTTGAGGAGCTGTTAAAACGTCCGGAAATCTGTTATAATGATTTGAAAGAAATAGATACAAAGCAACCAGAACTGCCAGAGGCGGTGACGCAGCAGGTAGAGATCAGTATAAAGTATGAAGGCTATATTAAGCGTCAGCTGCAGCAGGTAGAACAGTTTAAAAAGCTTGAAAAGAAAAAGCTTTCACTTGATTTTGACTACAGTCAGGTACCGAATCTGAGAAAAGAAGCTATTCAAAAGCTTAATGAATATCAGCCGGCATCAATAGGACAGGCGTCAAGAATATCAGGTGTTTCACCAGCTGATATATCAGTATTACTTGTCTATTTAAATAGATAAATAAAAAAACACTTTATTCGATGTTTTTGTGGAAAAGATAGTTGATATCGAATAGTAAATATAGAATAGTGGAAATAAATGCATAAACAGGAGGAAATAAATGGCAGAAACGATACAACAGGGAGAATGCATTGAAAAAATTATGAATGCGTTTGCCAAGATTGGACACGAACTGACTAATAAACAGGCAGAGCAGTTTTTTCAATATTATGAAATGCTGGTTGAAACAAATAAGGTAATGAATTTAACCGCAATCACAGAGTTCGATGAAGTGCTGCAGAAACATTTTGTGGATAGCGTGCTAAAATCAGAGATTTTTATTAAGGAAGATACGAAGACTCTGATTGATGTTGGAACTGGAGCAGGATTTCCAGGTGTTCCATTAAAGATTATGTATCCACAGTTAAAGGTAACATTGCTTGATTCTCTGAATAAGAGATTAAACTTTTTAAATCAGGTTATTGAAAAGCTTGGTCTTGAAAACATCGCCACTGTTCATTATCGTGCAGAGGATGGCGCCAGAAAGGCAGAACTAAGAGAACAATTTGATTGTGTTGTATCAAGAGCTGTTGCCAACATGTCTACATTGTGTGAATATTGCCTTCCATATGCAAAAGTAGGAGGATGCTTTGTAGCTTATAAATCAGGTAATGCAGAAGAGGAGATTGATAAGGCAAAGAAAGCAGTTCATCTGCTTGGTGGAGTAAAGGAAAATGCAATCTACTTTGATCTTCCTGATTCAGATATTGGACGCAGTCTTGTTATAGTGAAGAAAAAAGAGCCTACATCAAAAAAATATCCTAGAAAAGCTGGATTGCCAAGTAAGGAACCGCTTCAGTAGGGAAAATTATAGTTCACAGGACGCCCATTCGCAAAACGCGAACAATGTTCCACGTGGAACATGAACAATTAAAAATACAAAAGAGATGTTCCACGGGAGATAATGTTCCACGTGGAACATTTTTTTATGGCATTTTGAAGAAAGAAGTGCTATACTGTAGAAAAGATGCAAAAAACGTTACAGTTCACAGGAAACCCATTCGCAAAAACGCACGTTCCGTGTGAATTGTAATAAAATCATGCTATTTAGCAGAAATGAGGATATTATGGGAAGAATTATAGCTGTTGCAAATCAGAAGGGTGGAGTTGGCAAGACTACTACTGCAATCAATCTGGCAGCTTCATTAGCAGAATACCAGAAAAATGTACTTATCATTGATATGGATCCTCAGGGAAATACAACCAGTGGATTCGGCGTTGATAAAAATGAACTTGAGCATTCGCTGTATGATCTGATTACAGATAACTGTACAATACAAGAATGCATTCTTGAAAATGTATTATTCGATACCCTTTCACTTATTGGGTCAAATGTGAACCTGTCAGGAGCGGAAATCGAATTGATTGATGTGGAACGTAAGGAATTTATTTTAAAGGATGCACTTGATGAGATTAAGGATCAGTATGATTTTATTGTAATTGATTGCCCGCCATCTTTAAGTATGCTCACTGTTAATGCGCTTAGTGCAGCTGACACAGTACTTGTTCCAATTCAGTGTGAATATTATGCACTTGAAGGTCTGACACAGCTGTTACATACAATTAATCTGGTAAAGAGCCGCTTGAATCCGGATCTGGAAATGGAAGGTGTTGTATTTACCATGTATGATGCGAGAACTAATCTGTCACTTCAGGTAGTGGAGAATGTAAAAGACAATTTGCAGGAGCGAGTTTATAAGACAATTATTCCAAGAAATGTGCGTCTTGCAGAGGCACCGAGCCATGGACTGCCAATCAATTTGTATGACGCAAGATCAACAGGAGCAGAAGCATATCACCAACTGGCAGAAGAGGTTATAAACAGAGAGTAGTTAAAAATTATTCACAAAATTGCAAATGGTACTGAATGATAGAAAGGATGAAAGAATGGCACTCAATAAAAAAGGTGGTCTTGGAAAAGGTCTCGGCAAAGGTATCGATTCCTTGATCAGCAATGCGTATGCAGTAGAAACAAAGAAAAAAGATTCAGCAGCTGATAAAAAAGAGCCAGAGACAACAGTAAAGTTGCGTCTTGTGGAGCCAGCATCTTCTCAACCAAGACTGAAATTTGATGAGGATACATTGACTGAACTTGCAGAATCTATCAAAAAATATGGCGTAATTCAACCGATTGTAGTAAAGAAGGTAGAGGATCATTATCAGATTATTGCTGGAGAACGCAGATGGAGAGCAGCAAAGCAGGCTGGATTGAAGGATATTCCAGTCATTATAAAAGATTATGATGAACAGCAGATCGCAGAAATTGCACTGATTGAGAATTTACAGAGAGAAGATTTAAACCCTATTGAAGAAGCAAAAGCATATCAGTCATTGATTGAAAAGTATCAGCTAAAACAGGAAGAGATTGCAGAGAAAGTATTTAAAAGCCGAAGTGTAATCACAAATGCACTTAGATTGCTTAAGCTAGATGAAGAGGTTCAGCTTATGCTAATGGAAGGGCAGATTACAAACGGACATGCGAAGGCGATTTTGGGACTGGAATATAAAGAAGAACAGCGTGCTGTTGCGCAGAAGGTTGTGGAAGAGCAACTAAGCGTGCGCGATACTGAAAAGTATATTAAGAGTTTGTTGGATAAGAAAAATGAGCCAGCTGTTACAAAGCCAGTTTTAAAGAACCAGACATTATATGAGACATTGGAGAGTCGTATGAAGTCTCGCATGGGTACGAAGGTGCAGATTAAGAGAAAGTCTGATGACAAGGGCAAGATTGAAATTGACTATTATTCAAATGATGATCTTGAGCGCATCATTGAACTAATGGGAATTACTAAGGATACAATCGAGTAAATTAGTTAAAACTTAGAAAAAGAAAACTGAACAGAGGATAACTGTTCAACTAGAGGAAAGGAAAATAAAATATGGAAATTCTGAATCAGGCGATGGAATTTACACAGCAGTACAGCCTGTTTTTTCTGGCAGGAATGTTCGCTGTGATTTTGATTCTTGTGATCTGCATGACTGTTATGAACAGCAGAATGAAAGAATTGCAGGCAGCATATGATGATTTTATGCGCGGTAATGATGGAAAATCACTTGAGGGCATTTTAAAGACAGTAGTAGAAGATAATAAGCGTGTAAAGATCCAGTGCAAGCGTGATATTGATGAGATCATTAGCATGAAGAAAGGACTTAAGGCAACATACAAAAAGATTGGTATTATGAAATATGATACCTTTCGAGGAATGGCTGGAAAGCTGAGCTTTTCACTGGCACTTCTTGATGGTGATGACAGCGGTTTTGTATTAAGCAGTATGCATACGCAGGATGGCTGCTACAGCTATTTAAAAGAAATTATTCATGGACAATCACATGCAACACTCAGCAATGAGGAGCGAGATGCTTTGGAGATGGCATTAAATTATAATGTCGATGCAGCTAAATTAGAAGAGAAACAAGCGCAGCAGGAAACTCTAGTACAGCAGGATACAAATGAAACTAAAAATTAAATAGAGTAATTAAAAAACGGCTTTCAGAACAGAAACTACTGATCTGGAAAGCCGTTTTTTGTTAATATAGAGTTAAAGAATAGAAAGTAACTCACTCAGCTGTTTTATCTCATAAGTTGGTGCCTGTGACATTGTATTATCTGAGCCATTTGGGTTAAACCAGCAGGTATCAATGCCATATTGGATTCCACCGATGATATCGGAGGTTAAAGAGTCACCAATGACAAGTGCTTTAGAAACAGAAATTTGAAGCTTTGAAAATACAGCATCAAAAAATTCTTTTTTGGGCTTTTGACATCCGAGTTCTTCTGAAATGAATAGATCAGAAATCATTGGTGTCAATTCAGAGTGAGATAGGCGGCTGTGTTGAGTGGTACTTCGTCCATTTGTAATGATGGAAAACTTATATCCTCTTTCATACAGAATGCTGCATACACGAAGGGCATCGTGAATTGGCGTGCAGTCTTCGCCAAGGCTTGTCTGATAAAACTGGCACATTAGAGCCGGATCACCATCTTTGCCAACAGCAGCAAGAAAATCATGAAATCTGGCAATTGCTAGTGCTGCAGAAGTGATTTCACCGCGCTCATATGCTTTCCAATAGGAAAGATTTATGCGCTGATATAAAGAAAGTACTTCATCAGAGTATGGAATATGAAAAGTATCGCACACCTTATGAAAAGCATAAGTTTCTCCAGCATCAAAGTCAAAGAGCGTACCATCAAGGTCAAATAATAAATGGGTATAAGTCATGTTAGTTTCCTTTCTGGTGATGATATATGCTATCTTAACACGGAAACAGACAATTGACAACAGGTGATGTTCCACGTGGAACATTCCCCACAACCTACTTTACAAAAGAGAATCCGTGGTATATAATAAATAATGTCTGTTTTCCTTATAAAACAAGGCATTTATTGAGTATGAGAGTAGAGACAGAAAGGTTTGGAAAACTATGTTAGATATCAAGTTTGTCCGTGAGAATCCGGACGTTGTCAGACAGAACATCCGTAATAAGTTTCAGGATGCAAAGCTTCCGCTGGTTGATGAGGTAATCGCTCTGGATCTTCGCAACCGTGAAATCAAAAAGGAAGTTGAGACCCTTCGTGCAAATCATAAGAAGGCATCTAAGCAGTATGGTGCACTTCGTGCACAGGGAAAGTTAGAAGAGGCTGAGAAGCTACGTGCAGAGGATGCTGCGTCAGAAGAACGCATGGCAGCATTGAGTGCAGAGGAGAAGCAGGTTGAGGCAGATCTGAAGCAGAAGATGATGATTATCCCGAATATCATTGATCCATCTGTTCCGATTGGAAAAGATGACAGTGAGAATGTAGAGGTTGAGCGCTTTGGCGAGCCAGTTGTTCCGGACTTTGAGGTTCCGTATCACACTGATATTATGGAGTCTTTCAACGGTATTGATCTGGACAGTGCAAGAAAAGTAGCTGGAAACGGATTCTATTATTTAATGGGTGATATCGCAAGACTGCATTCAGCAGTAATTTCCTACGCAAGAGATTTCATGATCAATCGTGGATTTACTTATTGCGTACCGCCTTTCATGATCAGAAGTGATGTTGTTACAGGTGTTATGAGCTTTGCTGAGATGGATGCCATGATGTATAAGATCGAGGGTGAGGATCTTTACCTGATCGGAACAAGTGAGCATTCCATGATTGGAAAGTTTATTGATACTGTTAACAAGGAAGAAAATCTTCCATACACTCTGACAAGCTACTCACCATGTTTCCGTAAGGAAAAGGGAGCTCATGGTTTGGAGGAGAGAGGTGTATACCGTATCCATCAGTTCGAGAAGCAGGAGATGATCGTAATTTGTAAGCCGGAAGACAGCATGATGTGGTATGACAAGCTGTGGAAGAACACTGTAGATTTATTCCGCAGCATGGACATTCCAGTTCGTACACTTGAGTGCTGCTCTGGTGATTTGGCTGACCTTAAGGTAAAGTCTGTCGATGTTGAGGCATGGTCTCCGCGTCAGAAGAAGTATTTTGAAGTAGGAAGCTGCTCTAACTTAGGTGATGCACAGGCACGTCGTCTTGGCATCCGTGTTGTTGGACCGGATAAGACAAAGTATCTGGCTCATACTTTAAATAACACTGTAGTAGCTCCGCCGCGTATGTTGATTGCATTCTTAGAGAACAATCTGCAGGCAGATGGAAGTGTTCGTATTCCAGAAGTTCTTCGTCCATATATGGGCGGAATGGAGAAAATGGTTCCGAAGAAATAAAAGTATAAAATGATAAAGGAGGGAATTTTATGCACGCATACTTACCAGCAATCGGATTTGGGCAAATCAAGAAAAAGTCTCAGCTTCAGCAGCTGTTAAGCAGCGTGCAGAATTTCCCAGATCAGGTTCAAAAAATTCGTCTGGATGAGGAGAGCAGTCTTGTCGTCTATACAAAGGAAGTTGTACCAGACATTGGTCTTATGATCTGTGGAGAAGAGGATATGCAGGGCAGCTTTCAGATGGAATATTATGAGCCATATATTAACAGTAATGTCTGTTCTTCTAAGGCAGAATGCAGCATAGAAAAGGAAAGTGCGAGAGAAGCGTATGATGGCGTCTGTGATGATTGCCGATTAGGACTGAATCTGATTTTTTCTGTAAATAATTTTATGGAATATCGAAAATATCAGGTACTGCAGGGATTTTTTCCAACGGTGACAGATGCCTGTCTTTCTGCTTTGTGTACGCAGGGAAAAATTTTACTCCCCATTTTGAAGAGACCAGAGGCTGCTCGTATTGCAAAGAAAAAGGAACAGGGACGTCAGAAACTGATTGAGGCAGCAAGAGAAGGAAATCAAGAAGCAATTGACAGCCTGACAATTGATGATATGAATTTGAGTAATAAAGTAGGCAGGTTGTTAAATAGTTGTGATATCTATACAATGGTTGAATCAAGTATTATGCCATGTGGAATGGAGAGTGATCGATATACAATCATTGGTGAAATTCTAAATGTGGTGCCTCTTGTAAATGAAATCAGCAAGGAGCCGCTGTGCCAGATGGATGTGAAGTGCAATAATATTTGTATACGCGTTTTGGTGAACCGTTCAGGGCTGATGGGAGAGCCGATGGTAGGGCGGCGTTTTAAGGGCGATATTTGGCTGCAGGGAGTGGTAAACTTTGTTTGACAGACAACAGAAAGTATGCTATTATAAATGGCGTATGAGACACCATTTTGTGGTAAAAAAGAATGGATTGTCTGATGCATATGTGAATAAAGTTCTCTTAGTTAAATGGATATAACAGGGACCTCCTAAGTCTCAGTTGTGGGTTCGATTCCCGCAGGGAACAGTTGTTTGAAGCAGTAATGATTAAGAAAATTCATTACTGCTTTTTACTCCCAAATGAGAGGTAATGATTTCCACCCGGTATTTTCAAGTATTGTGTAATATAGGAAAAGGGTTGTCAAAATCTGTAAAATTGGTTTTCTTGTCTGAGAAATTAGACCTGAGAGATATAAAACGCTCAGATTAGATTTACAAAAAATCTAGTCTGGGCGTTTTTTAGTCCAGGGAAAAGGAGGTCAAAAATGAATACAGGTAGTAAGAAACAGAGAGACCGCGATGAAAAAGTTGTGGAGACTTCATCTAGTGAAAGCAAGCATCATTTTGGGTATTAGAAATTATTTTATTGTGAATGCTATTTTTTTCTCATCAAGTCCTTCACACCCTACAGTCAAGGTACATATACCAGTCTGGTATCCACTGCGGATGATCGCTGTTGCCGTTCCGTGGTAGGAAGTGAAAGTTCCAGAGGTATAATTCTCGTCTGTAATCGGATTGGATGAACCGAAGGCAGCCAGCGAGCCAACACCTTCCACTGCTGCATTGAGTCTGAGTGCTGCGTCTGGAACAACAATTCCATTTTCATCTACGATTTCTACGCGAACGTAAGCTACCTCATGTCCGTTGGCGGAGAGTTCTTTTTTCTCTTGGATGAGACGAAGCTCTTTTGCCGGTCCGGTAGTGACAAGTGTATCCCGTGAGATTTCTTTTCCATCTTTATAGCTGACAGCTTCCAAAGTTCCCGGAAGATAGGTCAGGTCAAAGAGAAAGCTATGTGGAAGATCTGCTGCAAGGCGTGTTCCGGAAGTAAGCTTACCAACGGAAGTACCATTCTGGATCAGTTCTACTTCATCTCCATTGGAAAAGACAGCGACCTGTACTGGTTTTTGATCAGCGTCTTTCCAATTCCAGTTCTTTGTGACGTTTGTAAATCCCCAGTAACCGATCAGTTCTTTTTTTCCAAAGACATCAGGGTCATAGGAGTATAAGTAAGTCTTATTATTTCCCCATACAATGCTGCGGTAAGCCCCCTGTGGCAGCAAACAGCCATTGATATCTACGTCTGCGTCATTCGCAAAACGCCAAGGGAATTGTGAACTATAAGACATCAAAGCAAAGGACCCTATTTTAAATAATGGATCATCCGGCTCAAGGAAAACAGATTTTCCAATACCGGCTTCTCCGATATAATCATATGCTGTCCATGTGAAATCACCGATGACATAAGGCGTACTCTCTACCATTGGCCAGTGAATGCCAATTTCTTTTGGATAATTTTCAGATCCAAGGATGACACGCTCAGGGAACATCTCATGATCCAGTGGATATTTATCTTCCATATAGTTGTATCCGACAATATCAAGACCATTTGTGAATGCTTCGGAGTATTCTTCCCAGCTGGTATCATTTTTACCAGTGTCCGCATTCTGTATGGAAACAGTGTCTTCAGAGACTTCTCCCATTATTTTTTTCATGTTTTCCAGTGACAACTCTTCATCAAGTCCGCTCCAGTAGGAACAGATTGCATTGGAGATTGGTCTGCTGGGATCAAGTGTACGTGCAGCTTCTGCAATGCGTGTGGCAAGTGTATAACCATTATTCAGACCGCCACGTTCCGAAATTTCATTTCCGGTAGACCAGATGATAACGGATGGATGATTACGGTCCCGCTTCATAAAGAGGGTGAGATCCTTTTTCCAGTCTGCATCGAAAAACTGATTATAGTCACCAGGCCGTTTCATAATTCCCCAGGCATCAAAAGCCTCATCGTAAACATACATACCAAGCCGGTCACAGACTTCCATCAGTGCGGCAGACGGTGGATTGTGTGTTGTGCGGACTGCATTAAATCCAATCTTCTTTAAAGTAGAAATCTTGCGGTACTCAGCATCATAAAGTGATACAGCGCCGAGCATGCCATTGTCATGATGGATACAGCCACCTTTTAATTTCACTGTTTTTCCATTGATACGTAATCCATGTTTTACATCTGCCGTTATCGTCTTAACACCGAAAAGAACGGAAGTTTCATCTGTTGTATTTTTCTCAGATGGAACAAAATGAGTTTTAAACACACCAAGATCTGTGACTCTGGCATGCAGTTTATAAAGGTTTGGATTCTCTACATCCCAAAGTTCCGGATTCTCAAGTGTCAGATTCAGGTATGCAGTATCCGTAGTGTTAGGGTTGATCTGCATTTTCTGTTTCCGACTGAGAAGGACTTCATCACTTCCGTCTTTTGTGAGAAATACTTCTACAAGTGCCATTTTATTTTCTAAAGTTTCATTCTGTAATTCTACTTCTGTGTGAAGATAGGCACATACGGGATTGCCAAGTGTATCATATTCAATGGATTTGGTATAACCAAAGATTCCATCCGAAGCAATATGAAGCTTTGGCATATGAAGCAATTCTATGCTGCGGAAGATTCCGGCACCGGAATACCAACGGGAATTAGGCTGCATACTTGGGGCTACAGTGATAGTTACACGGTTCTTCTTTCCAAAATAGAGATAAGGTGTAATATTTACGGAAAATGGAATATAGCCGTTGTGCTGCAGAATTGCCTTACATCCATTGATGTCGACCGTAGCATTCATCATAATCCCGTCAAAATGCAGATAGACTGCTTCCTGTTCCCATTCCTGCGGGATGTCGATTAATTTTGTGTAATAAGCAACACCTTGTGTATAATAGCCGCTGGCAGGACCGGAAGCGGCGCTTTCGCTGACATTACTTTCAATCATATAATCATGCGGCAGATTCACTTCCCGAACGGATTTTGCTTTTTCAGCATCTGGAAATTCATCATAGAGTTCATGTTGAAACTGCCAGCATTGATCAATATTCTGATTACGCATAATAAGCTCCTCCTTGATTTCATAGTTGGGTCTTTCGACATAACATCATTTAATTTTATGATAAAACGAAACAACGGGAATGACAATGACTAAAGAAAATGGTATAGTAAATAATAAGGACGAAATGCACGAATTATAAAATGGGGGATACATAAAGTGAAAGTGAAGAAAATAACGAAATATCAGAGAATAATTGACAGAATCAAGGAAATAAGAAGATTCTACATGGATTCGGAAAAACAACAAGAATATGACGAATTGCCCTATTTTGGAGAGGCGAATTATGCATCTTCTGCAGCAAACAGGAAGATTGCAGAGAAAATGTCCACATTATTAATTGTTTATGGAAAGGAAGGAAAGGAATGGAGTATAAGTCCAGCAGGACAGCGTTTAGTCCGAAGAGAATTTCCAAGACGCAGTTGGTTTCATAAGCATGAGTATGTGGAAATCCTTTATGTCATTGAAGGGAGCTTTACGCAGATTCTGTTGGGAGAAGAAATCCGGTTTGAACAAGGAGAGTTTGTGATTACAGATCAGAATTGTGAACATGCGGATTACATAGAGGCCAAGGATGCAGCGGTACTGTTTTTACAGATTCGATCAGATTATCTGGAGCAGCTGCTGCGAAGTTATGATGGGACAGATGAGATGCAGAGATTTCTGTTTCATGCGTTATGGAGACAAAAAAGAGAACAGAGTTTTTTACAACTTCAAAGATCCAAAAAATATTCCCGCAAGGAGATAGACATTGAGCAATTATTAGAAAATCTTCTGGCTGAAGATTTATCAAGGGAACCCGGATATGAACAGATCGAGCATGGACTTATGATTCGTCTTTTACAGTATTTATGCTGGGCATATATTCCACAGCTTCATACCGACAGTAAAGAAAGTAGGGAAAAAGCATTACTGTACGAATTGGAGTGCTACATCCGGGAGAATGTTGCAAAAGTTACGGTTTCTGAACTCGAAAAAGAATTTCATTATCATAGAAATTATTATTCTTTGATTTTAAAGAAATACCGTGGAAAATCATTCCAGCAATATGTCATTGAAATACGCATGAAGTACGCAAAGCAGCTGTTGGAACAGACGACACTGTCCGTTAAACAGGTCGCACAGCAGATAGGGTATGAAAATGTAAGTCATTTCTATCATTTGTTTGAGAAGTATTATGGAAAGACACCGAGAGAGATCAGGAGCAGAGAAGGATAGTCACAGACGAAAACAATAGGGAATAACAGATATACTAAGAAATATTAGCTTTTTTTCTGTATACCTTACTTTTTCAGCTTTAAGCCATCTCGAAATGCTTCGCCCACACGCTCGGTGACTTTATAATAGCCGTGGGTGTAGGGGTCAAATGCGATGGCGTTGACCTTAGACATATCAATTTTCCCATCCACCATAACGCTCTCATCGGCAGTGACATTGACCACCTTGCCGATGACGCCGCATCCGTATTCATTGTTCTGATACTCGATGAACCTGCACTCCAGGCAGATCGGGAACTCGTTGATGACAGGGGCATCTACTGTTTCTGCTTTGCTGGCTGTCAGACCGCTGCGGGCAAATTTATCGGCAACTTTATTGCCGGACTCTACGCCGGAATAGTCTGCTTCCACTATGTGGGCAGCATCGGCAATGCTGACGGTGAATGCTCCCCGTGCCTTGATGTTCTGCACGGTCTTATGAGTCTCGGTGAGATTCAAGGCGACAGTGTCCTGCTCCTGCATGGTGCCCCATGCGGCGTTCATGACATTCACACTGCCATCCTCGTTGTAAGTTGCAACCATCAGAACCGACATTGGGCAAATACCCCCGGTGATTTTCAGTTTTGTTCTCATGATAACTCCTCCTTGTGATTAGATTGACAGTAGTCACTTGTAAAACTCAAAAAGCCATTGAAAACACTGGATTTTTTGAGGTATTCACTACTGATTTTTCTCCGTTTTTTGCTATAATTGAAGTGACAAAACAACAAAAAGAGCAAAAAACAGGAGAAAAAATCATGCGAAATAAATGTGTGCAAATGTCCTTGGAGGGCATCTGCAACGATGTTTCAAAATCAATGGAGGATCAGAAACCGGCTCTCATCGAATTACTGGAAACCCATATTGATTTTGAAACGATTATACCCGCAAGCTTCTACAACGCTTTTTACCAACGGTATGGCAGAAGTCATATCTACCATTTGGAAAGCTTTGTTCGCTCCCTTGTGTTGCAGAAGCTGTTAGGTATCCTGACAAGAACTCTCGCCTTTACCCCGGTATTCCCAGAGATACCCCTCACTGGGACAATCTATACCGGCACAGAGTTGTCGTTGAGCGTACCATTAACCTGATGAAAGACACCTTTGTGCTGGATTCAAGAAAGTCTTTTCGCTCTGTTTCTGCCAAAGCTGACACATACCTATGTGCGATTACACAGTTGGTTGGCGTGCTGTTGGCAGATTCTATCCACAAGCTGAGCCTGTTCAAAAGCCTACGAAAGCTCATTGCATTATACTCTAAGGAACCCTTTTGAGATGCCTATCCAGGGCACCTCAGCTTTGCTATGCCCTTTTTGAACGCATTTGGGTGTTTTCCCTTTGGTACTTGTTTTTGGGTTTCCTGTTGTCCGGTACTTAGAGACTTTTACAAGTATCTAAATGATGTAAAAAGAAAAGGCACTGGATGTACTCATTATACAGATGCTTGGGAGCAGTGTCAAATCCGGCGCCTTCGTAAATGTTGGGCCTTGCGCAGAATTTCATCGGATACTACATAAAATTATGTAGCTAAAATACATAGTCCTGAATATTTCATTCTAGGTATGCTGCTGGTATAATTGCACTAAAAGATCGGTGAAAAAGCCGATTGATTTGTCGAAATTATAAAGGAGGGAACGGCAATGGATGAAGAAACATTGTTTGAGATGTCTGTTGACACGTTGGACGATCTGCCGTCCATAAAGGACATATACGACCTGAGCGGGAAAGTGGCAGTCGTCAGCGGAACCGTTGGTCTGGCACTGAGCGTCATTTACCGGCTTGCCAGCTGCGGCGCAAAGGTGGTTTTCGGTGCCCGCCGGGAGAATCTGGGCCAGATGGTTGAGGATCATCTGCGCCAGGTGGGTCTGGAGGTTCGTTTCCATAAGCTGGATGCCAGCAGCGTGGAAAGCTGTTAGGAGATTGTCGCCTTTGCGTAGGAAACCTATGGCACGGTGGACATTGTGGTTCCTGTGGCCGCCGCCTTTTTTGCCAGAGCCTTTGTGGACATCAAGGAATCGGAATATGACAAAATTGTGGATGTGGACCAGAAAGGGCAGTACTTTCTGGTGCAGGCCGCAGCCCGCAGCATGATCCGAGGGGGACGGGGCGGCAAGGTGGTTACGGTTGCGTCTGTTGCCTACCGTGGTGAGGATATGCCCAAGCTTGCCATGATGACGGCTTACAATTCCGCCAAGGCAGGCGTCGTAGGTATGACCCGGGGCATTGCCAAGGAGCTGAAGCAGTACGGCATCAATGTCAACTGCGTGGCCCCAGGCGGTATGGTAACCCCCGGTGCAATCTTTAACAATGCCGCCACAGCCGCCCTGTATGGCGCAGAATGGACCCACTATGTTACGGAATATGGTTCTTCCGTTCCTGTGGCCTCCAATCCGGACGAAATCGCCCGGATGATTCTGACCATGTGCACCCCCATGTCCGACTTTATGTATGGCCAGCTCATCGAGGTGGACGGCGGCAGTCAGTATTCCTTCCAGGATAAGCCCCGGAGCTATACCATGGAAGGCGGCGTTCACGGCTAAAGCGCATTCCCGGCAAGACCGGTTCAAAATAAAATCTTTGGAAGGAGACACAGTTATGGCAATTACATCAAAAAGCACTCTGCGGGACGTTCTGAAGGATCCCAGAGCTGTAGCCATCATCGAGGAGTACGTTCCCGGCTTCGTGGAGGAAAAGGCAGATCTTCTGGGGCCTGTCCTGGGTATGAAACTCAATATGTTGCTGAAATTCCCCCAGGCTGGCTTTAAGAAAGAGGATATTGCCGCCATCTGTGAGAGAATGGACGCACTGGATGCCTGACACCAACACTGAAAAAGGAGAATGAACGATGTCTGAAAAAGCCGATGTAAAAACCTCCCGTATGCAAAAGGGCCGCAAGACCATCAATTATCTACAAAAGATGAAGGATGAAGGCACCCCCCTTGTCCAGATGTGCCCCGGTCCCCGGGATCAGTTCTGGACCATGGCAGCGGAAATGGCCGATGTGGATATTTGCCGCCTGACCGTACCCGGTGACGGCTCCGATCCCGAAATGCAGATTAAAATTGCGCCCTACTGGATCAAGTGTGTCCGCAATGCCGCCAAGATGATCCATATCAACTTCTATATGCAGACGCCTACCTACGCTTCTAAGGAAGCAGCCGTTGCCAACGGCGCCATGTACATGAACTGTGGCGCAGACTCCCTGCTGCCCATGGGCATTACTAACGAGACGCTGAAGTATATGGCGGATAACTATCTGGTGGTCTTTGGCCACATCGGTGCGCTGTCCGGCTGGCAGACCAGCCGCCAGGGCGGCTATAAACGCCTGGGCACTACTGCCGAGAGTGCTATGGAAGTATTCAAGATGGGTTACGAGTACCAGGAAAACGGTATGATGGCCATGACCATTGAGTTGACGCCCATGGAAGTCACCAACGCCATTGCCAAGAAGCTGCGGGTTCCCGTTATCTCCATTGCCGCCGGCGGCGCCGCGGATGGCTGTGAGATGGTGGACTTTGATACCTTCGGCATGATGCCGAAGCTGGCCTCCCATGCAAAGGTTTACGGTGAATTCTTCCCCTTCGCCGTAGAAGCCTACATGAACTGGGCCGAGGATGTGCGTGAGCATAAGTATCCCGAAGAAAAGCAAGGCTATCATATAGATTCGGCCGAGCTGGAAAAATTCATGAACGCTCTGGAAAAATTCCAAGTACGCTTAAGCTGGCCGGGGTCCGCGTCGTTTGTCTGCGGACACCCGGCCTTTCCCACTATTGTGCTTTCTTTTTTGCGTGAAATCGTGTATGATTGAAAAAAGGGGGTGTTTTTATGCTACAGGAGGAGCTTCCATGGAAGCAGCTCTATGAAATGGCAGTTGTGTGCTGCCGCCACAGGAAATTGCGTGGCTTCTCGGAACAGCTTTTGGGGGAACTGGAAAAACTGATTCCCTTTGATGAGGCCATGATTCTCTATCTGGATGGAAACCAGAAGCTGACGGATTACTATCTGTACCATATTGACCCCAAGTGGGCATATTATATGTGCTTTACTATTCTAAGGCAGAACAGGGAATGTACGGTTACTCCGGGGGGAAGCTGGACATTACGAAGGATGTGATTATCCATATCTGGGAGAATGAAGAATCGGCAGAGGTGATCCCGGATTATATCCTGCCTCAAAAGCTTGTCAGCTCTATGGCTTTTTACCTACGGGATCAATCCGGTTGCATCCGTACCATTTTCTCCCTGGACCGTTTGTCCAAAAAGCACTTTACCCAACAAGAGGCAGAGCTTGTCCGGGAGGCCAAGCTCCTTTTGGAGCTGCATCACCAAATGCTCTATACAGCCGGGACAGAGGATGGTCTGGACAGCATGGAGCTGGAATGCCTGACAGGCCGGGAAATGGAGGTTGTGAAACTGCTCCAGCAAGGGCTGTCTCCAGCAAGCATTTCCCATGTGCTGCACATTGCTCCGTCTACCACCAACCGACACATCTCCAACATCTATAAAAAGATCAACGTGAACTCCCGTGTGGAGCTGATGATAAAGATTCGGAAAAAGAATTGAAAATCCGGGCAAATGCCCTTTTGATAAAAAGAGGAACGAATGATGCAAATTGCATATGGTGCGCAGGCGCGCGCGAAAGTTCTGTCCGGCGCTGACCGGCTGGCCGATGCTGTTCGGGTTACTTTGGGTCCCAAGGGACGAAACGGGGCGGTCCATCAAAAGAAGAATACACAAGGTGCCTCCTTTGCCGACCGGGCAGAGCCGGGGGCACCGGCGCTGATTACAAACGACGGAGCAACCATTGCGGAAAGCATTGTTCTGCCGGATCCAATGGAGGATTTGGGGGTACAGCTGCTGCGTCAGGTCTCCAATAAGGCCAAGGAGGCGGCGGGGGACGGCACATCCACTGCCATTGTGCTGGCCCAGGCTATGCTGCATGAAACCTTCCGCTGCGCAGCTTCGGGGGCAGATTCTTTGGCATTGCGGCGCGGCATGGAAAAGGCGGGGAAAGCTGCCGGGAAAGCCCTGGAGGAGATGTCCATCTCTGTGACGGATGAAAAGGCCCTGGCCCGAGCAGCGGCCGTTTCCTGTGGAGATCCGGAGCTGGGTGCGCTGATTGGCCGTGCCTGCGCTGCGGTAGGCCCCGAAGGTGTTGTACAGGTAGAGGACGGGCAGAAACAAGACACCACCTTGGAATTGCAGCAGGGCATTGTCCTGGAGCGGGGGTTCCTGGCCCCGGAAATGGCAACGAATCCGGACAAAACATCGGCAGAGCTGGATGATCCCTACATTCTCCTGTGCGACAGCAAGCTGGATGATATCCAGGTGCTTCTGCCTGCTTTGATTGCCTGCGCGGAGGATGGCCATGACTGCCTGATTCTCTGCGAGGAACTCAGCGGCAATGCCCGCAGTACCATTCTGCGTACCAATCTGCAGGGCGACATCACAATTGTCTGCATTGATGCCCCGCTTTATGGAGAAGGCCGCCGGTGGCGGATGGAGGATCTGTCCATCCAGTTGGGCGCAACCTATTTCCAGCAGGGGCTGCATATGGATTTGCGGGACATCCGCCCTGAGCAATTTGGCAGAGCGGGTCATGTAACGGTTACCAGGCAGCGAACAGTGATTTCAGAGCCTGGCGGAGATCCGGAAAAAATGCAGCAGCGCATTGCCCAGCTGCGGTATTTGGCTTCCCATGAAGAATACGAATTCAACCGCAAGCGCCATGCCGAGCGTCTGGCACAGCTGGTTTCGGGTGTGGCGGTGATTCGCGTAGGCGGAAAGACCCAGACCGAGCTGTGGGAGCGGAAGATGCGGCTGGAGGACGGTGTTCATGCCGCCCGGGCTGCCCAGGCAGAGGGAATTGTTCCCGGCGGCGGTACTGCATTTTTGCGGCTGATTCCCAAGGTAAACGAAAGCATGGCGGCTCTTTCCGATGAAGAGCAGATGGGTGTTCGGGCTGTAGCCAGGGCGTTGGAAGCACCTGTGCGCCAGATTGCCAAAAATGCCGGACAGGATGGCAGCTATATGGTGCAAAAGCTCATGGGCATGGCGCCGGAAATGGGCTATGACGCGGCAGAAGATTGCGTCTGCCCTATGGTGGACAGCGGCATCATAGACCCTGTACGGGTGGTGCGCACCAGTCTGGAAAGCGCCCTTTCTGTGGCGGCAACCATTCTGACGGTTCAGGCAAGCGTTGTGGGGGGAGTCGAACGAGTATGAATCCGGAAATTCTTTTTGCACAGTATGCAGCCCAGTGTCCCATAGAGATTCCGCCTGAAACCGTGGATGAAGAACTATAAAAGCTGGTACTGGAAGAAAAACAGCGTATGCAGTATACTCCCAATGTTGCTGCCATCCGCTACCAGGCCCGGGAAGAGATTGCCATGAAGAAGATGATGGATGCAAACGGCTGCAAGGCCTTCTCCAACACCTTCCAGGATCTGTACGGCATGGAGCAGCTCCCCGGCCTTGCCTCCCAGCACCTGATGGCTCTAGGCTATGGCTACGGCGGCGAGGGCGACTGGAAGGTCAGCGCCATGACCGCCATTATGAAGGCAATGGGCGAAAACGGCAACGGCGCGTCCGCTTTTATGGAAGACTATACCTATCATCTTGTGCCCGGTCACCAGTATTCTCTGGGCGCTCATATGCTGGAAGTCTGCCCCAGCGTGGCCGATCCTGCCGTCAAGCCACGGATTGAGACACACTTCCTGGGCATCGGCATGAACGAAAAGGACCCCGCCCGGCTGGTATTTGAGGGCAAGCCCGGTGATGCCATTGTGGTATCCCTTGTCGATATGGGCGGCCGCCTGCGGCTGATTGTCCAAGACATCCATGCGGTCAAGCCCATTATGCCCATGCCCAATCTGCCGGTTGCCCGGGTTATGTGGCAGGCAGAGCCGAATCTGACCACCGGCGTGGAATGCTGGATTACTGCCGGCGGCGCTCACCACACGGTGCTGAGCTACGATGTTACCGCCGAGCAGATGAAGGACTGGGCCAACATGATGGGCATTGAGTATGTCCACATCGGCAAGGACACCACCGTAGAGAGCCTGGAAAAAGAACTGTTCCTGAATGACCTGGCCTGGAAGCTGAAGTGAGGATGCCATGCTGGAAAATTTGAAAGAACTGGTCTGCAAGGCCAATCTGGAATTGCCAAAATACGGCCTTGTGACCTTCACCTGGGGCAATGTGTCGGGGGTAGACCGGGAAAAGGGGCTGATGGTCATTAAGCCCAGCGGTGTAGAATATGACCACATGACCCCGGAGGACATGGTGGTGGTATCCCTGACCACTGGCGAGAAGGTGGAGGGCAAGTGGAAACCGTCTTCTGACACGGCTACCCATGTGGCGCTGTACAATGCTTTTCCCAACATCGGCGGTGTGGTGCATACCCATTCCCGCTGGGCAACCAGCTGGGCCCAGTCCGGCCGGGGCATCCCCGCCTACGGCACCACCCACGGGGACTACTTTTACGGGGAAATCCCCTGCACCCGGAAGATGACCCCCGCCGAGATTGGCGGCGAATACGAGCTGGAAACGGGGAACGTCATTATTGAGACCTTCCAAGGCAAGTCCCCCGACGACATCCCCGCCGTGCTGGTCCATTCCCACGGCCCCTTCGCCTGGGGAACAGATCCCCACAACGCCGTCCATGACGCGGTGGTGCTGGAGGAGCTGGCCTTCATGGCCTTCTACTCGGAGGCACTGAATCCCAACGCAGCCCCCATGCAGCAGGAACTGCTGGACAAGCATTACCTGCGCAAGCACGGGAAAAATGCCTATTACGGGCAGGGGTAATGGAGAAGGACGAAAACCTGCCGGAAAAACGGCCCTTCTCGATAGCTGCATAAGTGCGTGATTATGAGAAATCCGAACTGCTTCCCTACGGGGATGGGTTCGGATTTCTTGTTTCTATCTAGGATTGTGCAGACTGGTTTTGTACCAGCAGCCTTTCCTTTCAGTGAGACGGTTTCCTTTGTTTGGCATCATCACCGACTTTTCCGATAAATGCTGTGTCCGCCCCATACCGTGCCAAAGCTGATAAGAAATTAGCCGGTGCGCCGCCAGGATGAGCTGCCATCATGGGATAACCGTCTGCATCCACACTTCGGCATGTGAAATCTATCAGCAATTCACCCAATGCAACTACGTCCATACTACTTCTCCTTAATCTTCTTCAGGTGCCACATCAATCAGCACCTTCATCGTTGTTTCGCGATTCGCATCGATATAACGATAAGCTTCTATATAATCTTCAAACGCAAAATGCTTGCTCATAAGTGGACGTAAGGCAATCTTTCCTTCGCTGACCAAGCGGATAGCCTCAACGTAGTCCTCGTGGCGGTACATCATACTGCTGTCCAAATCTAGTTCATGGTCATTTAAAACCGCAAGATTTGCCGTTGCCATACCCGCAAATACTGCCACGAGCACCAATTTACTGCCTTTACGTGCACACTGAATAGCCTGATTGATGGTAACATCATTGCCGGCACAATCATAAATGACATCAGCCTTATCCGGTCCAAAAGCCCGCACAAGTGCCGTATTGAAATCCTCTGTCGTGGTGTTTGCTGTAAAGTCTGCACCGCATTGTGCTGCTAAGGCAAGCCGCGTAGCAGATATATCCGTAATCAATACCTGTGCCGCACCTAAGGCTTTACAGCTTTGCGCAAGCAGAATTCCTATCGGGCCACTACCCAAGATAGCCACTTTAGCCCCTTGCAATGCGTCGTATCTTCTTGCTGCATGCACCGTGACCGCCAAAGGCTCGATCATGGCGCCTTCGCTATATGTTAGATTATCCGGTAAAGCAGTTACTTTTTCCGCGCTGAGCGCAAAATATTCGCTGGCTACTCCTGTGGTCTGGAATCCCATAACTTTCAGATTTTCACACAGATTATACTTGCCATGACGACAGGGATAGCATTCACCGCATACCACTTGAGGTTCAATTGTGACCTTCTGTCCAATGTGAAAACCTTCTACTCCTGCTCCGATCTCTTCAACGCATGCTGATACTTCATGCCCTTGTGTAACCGGGTATGTTGTAAAGGGATGCTTGCCGTGATAAACATGAATATCCGATCCGCAAACACCGATCTTCATGATTTTCAACAGCAGTTCACCCGGTGAAGCAATAGGGCGTGATACCGTTCTGAACTCAATTTCTCCGGGAGCCGTCATGACTTGTTGACGCATGGTTTTTTTCATCATATCACCTTTTATACGTTCAAATGCTGAGAATAGCGCCGTTCTCTAACAATCTCCGACGCAGTACCTGTACATCCAGTTCAGCAGGTATAATCGACTGTTCTATTGACAGAGCAGCCGCCGTACCGGCAGCTTCACCCATACCCATGCAGGTACCCATAATACGCGTCAAGCCGTAGATGTCACTGGCAACAGAGGCACAGCGTCCGGCAACCAGCAAATTATCAATATTACGGGATACCAGCGTTCCATAGGGCACACCAACCGCATGGGGAACTGGTTGCAAGGATAATTGCTCCGTGTCAGGCACATGCACATCCACATTGTAGCCAGCCAGCACGACTGAGTCATCCTTTATTTCACAGGTGTTTAATACCTCGCTGGTCATTGTACTGATGCCCACAATGCGCCGGCTTTCTCGAGCACCGAGGCAAGGTGCAATGGATGCCAAGAAGCAGTTTTCAAAGCCGGGCGCATATTTCTTAAAGAAGTGCATCAATTCCTTAATCTGATGGTGGCAGGCAAACTCACCCTCAATCACACTATCTACATCAGACATATCAACACCGTTGACTCGGGTCGTATTGACCATGATTTGACCTGGTTCGCCCATCTTCATAAAGATAATGCGATCGCGGGGCAAGGTATAATCATTGTTACTTTTAGCCTGCTCAATCAGCTCTGCAAACCCTGTAAAGGTAAATGCTTTCGGCCCAAAAAACTGCTCGTTCGTCTGCTTCATGCCGTAGGTATCGGGCAATACCATAGATTCCGGATGCGCTTTAAGATAGCAAAGGAACGCATCGATATCCACATTACCGATAGTGAATGTCAATGACGGTGGCATCAAATGCTCGTTTTTCACATATTCCGCACCGGCTTTGGCTGCCAGGCAGCCATCACCTGTGGCATCGATAAATATATCTGCAGAGAACGTTCTCTCGTCGCCACGACACAGCGCGCGCACAGAAGAAATACGATTTCCATCCATCTCCACGTCCATCAGTTCAGAGTAGAGCATTACATCCACGCCCGCCTCGCGGCACATTTCAAAAGCAATGATACGAAACCAGTTGGGATTGATGATTGTCAGGCTATTATGTATCGGGCATCGGATATGGCCGATGGTGCCATCTTCCTTCGCCATGCGGTCAATAAATTCCTGCGCAATGCCACCCAATACATGATTGCCTGCACGATCCACAAAGCCCAGAAGAGGCAGGGCAGAGATGGCCAAGCCCCCCAAGGCCGCACTTCGCTCGATAAGAAGGGTTTTTTTACCCTGTCGTGCAGCGGCAATGGCGGCGGGCAAACCACCGGGACCACCGCCTATGACGATAACTTGATAGTGTGCCATAATGACACCTCCCATAATAAGTAATATTAATCTTTTACAGCCCCTGCCGTCAAACCGGAGATCAGCAGTCGACCCAGGAAGGCAAATACAATCAGCACGGGTATAACTGCCGCTGTGGCGGCCGCACATAGTGGTCCCCATTGTATGCCATAGAAGCCCATGTAATTATAGATGTTAAACTATTTTTTACAAAGGCATAATGCCAAGTGAAAGAATTTAGATTTTCCAGTGGATTACAACTTCCTCACTGGTAGCGTCAATTTGTGATATGAGAATATCAACCACCTTGCGCTTATCGTCAAAACTTACGGACTCCCAATCATCCAGATAGCCCGTAATGCTGTCAATCTGTGAAGCGGAAACGGAATTAGCGGTGAGGTCTGCAACCAGCCGGAGCTGCTTTTGACGTTCCGCGTCCAGTTCCTCAATACGGTTATTTGCGTATTGCAGGAGCAGCGGGTTTGCCCCGGACAAAGTGTCCAGAAGTTTCTCAATCTCGCTTTCTGTCTTTGCAAGGGCAACGCGGGCGGCAGTCAGTTTCGGGTTATAGCTTTGTTCCTTTCCGCCTTTCAGCGTGTGGAATTTCTGCATCTTCTTAACCATCTCGCCGTACACAAATGCCTCCATGCTTTGCGCCGTTAGTGTACCGGCTCCCTCACAGCTCCCATTTTCGGCCCGCTGCTTGCACCGCAGATAGGTAACGCCATTTTGGGCTCTCAGAGCTGCCAGCGCATAGCCACAGCGCCCGCACTTGATTTTCCCGGCCAGCCAGGTATTATGGCATTTACGGCCATTCTGGAAAGAGGTGTTCTGTGACAGCTTGCGCTGGACAGTCAGCCAGAGCTGGGAAGAAATGCGGCCCTGGTGTGGGGCAATCACAAGGATTTGTTCCTCGCCCTCGCGCCCCTGATAGAGATAACAGCTATTGTCCCCTGTGAACATTTCCGGGGGACTTTCGATTTTTACGCCCTGGGCCTTGTAATATTCGTAGATGTCCATATCGGCCTGGACATAAACAGGATTTCTCAGAAGTTTTGAGATAAAGCCCCGTTGCAGCGCCTTGTCATAGACCTTGATGGAGTGTTTGACAAAGTACCGGGTTATATCGCCGTAGGAATTGCCCGGCTCCGCATACATTTGAAACATGAGCTCGGCAAAATCCATTTCCGCATTTTCCACCAGCTTCTTTGTCTTGATCCCGTCCATAACGATGGGCTCGGTATCAAAGCCGTATGGCGTCCGGCCCCGCATATAGTAGCCTTTGGTACACCGGGAATAGAAAGCGTCCTGCACACGCATCTGGATGCTTTCGCGTTCCAGTTGGGCAAAGACAATGCAGATGTTGAGCATCGCCCGGCCCATTGGGGTGGAAGTATCAAATTTTTCCGTACAGGAAACAAACTCCACATCGTATTGCTTGAACAGCTCCATGAGCTTTGCAAAGTCCACAATCGAGCGGCTGATCCGATCCAGCTTATAGACGATCACCCGCTTAATCAGACCCAGCCGGATGTCCTGCAAGAGCCGCTGGAAGTCGGGGCGTTCAATGTTCTTGCCGGAATACCCTTTGTCTTTGTATTCCTTTGCCTCACCGCCTTTAAGTTCGTAACGGCAAAATTCAAATTGACTTTCAATGCTGATACTGTCCTTTTTGTCAATCGACTGCCGCCCGTAAATTGCATCAATTCTATTATCCATAATTAGCTCCCTTTCTGTCCGTTGGGAGCCAACCTACAAGTATATTATACCTCTGTCGCCCCCTTACAACAAGGATGACTCCGGCCTACCCCCGCTGCCCGGCATACTTGCGGAACACATCAAACAGCCGCCGCTCAACCTCACGGCTCTGCTTGTCCTGTTCCTGCGGGGAAAAAACGGGGGTGAGATTTTTGACGGTAATCGTACGATCTCCGAGAACAGCCGTTTTCACTTCACTTTTATATTTGACCTGCGCCTGCATAAAATCCCTCCCATACGATAATAGAAACAGAATGTTGGAAACACCAAGGGCCAGCACCGCAAAAGTGCTGGCCCTTGTTCGTCGGCACCTCTGGACAAAGTGTCCAGAGGTTTTGCGTGCTTTAGGAGCGCCGCGCTCATTTTCTTGCTCCGTCATAAGACAGCCATACTCGGCAGCGGCGCTCCCCCACAAAGGGGGCGGCGGCCTGCGGCCCCCGCGCCTCCTTTGCTGAGAGGAAACTTCCTCTCACATACCACCAGAAAAAGAGGGGTGAATGGAGATGGTAACTTAGAAAT
>ERZ824978.813-NODE-813-length-39849-cov-5.856888_pt1 | contig 39849 bp, 34 predicted proteins | sample MGYA00519860_ERZ824978 | MGnify/ENA primary metagenome ERZ824978 (study PRJEB31778, sample SAMEA3449184) | human gut metagenome | biome: human gut; feature: human-associated habitat; material: faeces | place: United Kingdom | collected 2010/2012 ... | reverse complement strand
AGACAGCGAATTGGGATCGCAAGAGCTTTGTATTATGATCCGGAGGTACTTGTTTTGGATGAGGCAACATCTGCACTTGATACAGAGACAGAAACGGCGGTTATGGAAGCGATAGACAGCCTTAAAGGGTATAAAACTATGGTTATTATTGCACATAGACTGACTACGATACAGAACGCAGATACAATATATGAGATTGGTGATGGAAAAGCCATCAGATGCTCTAGAGAAGATATATTCCCATGTTAGCTGTATATTACTTTTAAAAAGAAAGAGTATATTTGATATGAAGAAAATCAGTGTGGTTATTCCTTGTTATAATGAAGAAAAAAGTGTATCTGAGATGTATTCAAGACTCAAAAAAATATTTGCAACAGATTTATCTGACTATGATTATGAATTTATTTATGTAGATGATTATTCCAGAGATAATACAAGAACAGAAATTGAGAAACTGTGCAGGGATGATAGGAAAGTAAAAGCCGTATTTAATGCGAAAAATTTTGGCTTTGACCGAAATGTTTTTCAAGCCTTCCGATATGCTTCGGGTGACTGTGCCTTCATGATCTTTGGCGATCTGCAGGATCCCCCCGAGATGCTGACACAATTTGTAGAAAAATGGGAAGCAGGATATAAATGTATTGTGGGTCAAAAGAGAAAGAGCAATGAAAAAAGATTTATTTATGGCCTGCGTAAATTATATTACTGGTTTATTGATACTTTCGCGGATACCAAGCAGATTGACATGGTGAACGGATTTGGACTGTATGACAGAGAATTTCTTGATGTGTTGGATCAGATTGAAGAAACCAAGCCATTTTTCAAAACCGTATTAAGCGAGTATGGTATGGGACTGTGTACTGTACCATATGATCATTCGGCAGGAAACAGGAAGAGTAACTTTAATTTCTGGAAAAATTATGACTTTGCCATGCATGGCATTACATCATCTACGAAACTCCTGATGCGCTTTGCAACTTTTATTGGTCTGTTTGTAGGAATCATATGTATTATTTTGACAATGTATGTTTTCATTCGTAAGATACTGTTTTGGGATACCTATCCATTGGGCCTGGCATCTATCATGGTGGGGGTGTTTTTTCTGGGGGCAATTCAATTGTTTTTCATCGGAGTCCTGGGTGAATACATTTTAAGTATTAATGAACGGGTGGGTAAGAAACCAAGAGTAATTGTCAGCAAAACAATTAACATGGAGGAGACAGAGAATGAGGGAAACGATTGTTCAGATGTGGAATGAGAGAGAAAAACGTACCAAATTGTTTCTGGCTGCTGCCGGGGTATTAATTGGACTGATTTTTTTTTACAGCTTTATTTATAATGATATTCTGGAAACGATGAGAGTGAGTATCAGTTTTTGGGATTACCTGTTTCGCGGAGAGATCCGGACTTTCTATGGTGGACGCTGGACAATGGATCCGATTGCCTACACGAAGGAAGTGCAGGCAGTATATGATTTCCCGATTTATATTATATTTGCCATTTGGAATTTTCCCCTGTGGTTACTGGAACGTTTTGCCAAGATGGACATATTTACCTCTTTCTGGTGCCTGGCATGGGGAAAGACGCTGCTTTTGATTTCTGTAATACTGATTGTCAGAGCACTCTACAGACTTTGCAGAACACTTGATATGACGAAAGAACGTGCAGGACTGGTCTGCCTGTTGTTCCTTACCTCCAATTTCTTTGTATCCTCTGTGGTAGTGATGTGTGCCTATGATATTGTCGCATTATACTTTGCTATAGTTGGACTGGACTTTTATTTCAAAGGAGATATGAGAAAATTCGTTTTGTGTTTTATGTGCTCGATCCCCTTAAAGTTCTTTTCTCTGTTGATTTTTATTCCGTTGGTACTACTGAAAGAAAAAAGAGTTTTAAAGATCCTGCAATATGTCTTTCTGAGTATACTTCCGATTCTGGTTTTCCGATTTTTGATTCCGTGCACAGTAGAGGCCGGTGTCAGCGGTAACGTGTCGTGGAGCATTGCCAACAGCATAAAATCTACAAATTTGAGTAATCTGGTATGGATTTATGTGTTTGGTTACGAGGCACAATTGGTATTGGGAAGAGTTGCCTTGCCGATTGCCGGCTGGATGATCTTGTACTTAGGCTGTTATCTTGTTCGCATGGATGATACAGATAAGTGGAAACGCTGGGGAATTTATATATGCTTTCTGACTGATGCAATTCTGTTTTCTTGTTGTTTCTCACATCCATATTGGCTTTTTGTCATGCTGCCTTTTGTGGTAATTATAATAGGACAGAATGCCGAAATTGCATTTGCGAATACCATTACTGAAATGGTATTTACCTGGGGAATGCTTCTGGCACAGATGTTTAAGCTTCCCTGGTGCTTTGGAAGTGCATTGGTCTATGGAATGTTCTGGCCGAAAATACTGGGAGAAATGCCATCCTTTATACCGGTTACACCAATGACGTTATATACGAAGCTGACCGGATCCGAAAGTTCCCAGGGGTACCTGATTGATATTGGTAATTCCGTTTTCGTGGCAGGACTTATCCTATTTGCGGTAGTGAACAATCCGTTATTTAAGAGGAAAATGATAATGCAGCAGTATGGTGAGAATATCCCCAAATGGGTATGGGTATTGCGGATCGCGTCGGGGATAGGAATCGCAATGCTTCCTATTGGATTTTATATCATTGGCGTGTGGCATTATGCATGAGGAATAGTTGGAAACAAGTAAGTAAAGATCAGTCAACATGCTTCAGGGTTCATGGGGGTATTTGCGGAAAGGCAGATTACGATAATGAAAGCTAAATTTGAAAATTTGCGATACTGGGGAGTAAGAATAGGACTATGGCTCTTATTGATGTTTATTGCAGGAATAAATTACTATATCCAACTAAATGACATTACGGCTTATGAAGATGTTGTATCTTCAGAGATAGACGGCCGGGTTGTTTTTCCGTTTGAAGAAGTTACCGGCTTCGAAATCATGGTGCATGATGATGAAACTGATAGTATATTAAGTGAACAGAAAATTGACCTTCAGGTTATTCTTCAAGACGAAAATGGAAATGAGGTGTGGACAGGCGATTTTGCCCAGTGCAAATTACGTTATTTGTTTTTTGAATCAATAATAAAAGACATGGATAGTTCCGTTCGGGTAAACAAGAATAAAACATATTATGTCTCATGGAATACGAATCCTATTCAACTGGAAAGATTAAGCTTCCGCTTTTTGGGAAAGGACAGGCATTTTGCAAAGATTTATCTGTTTTATATCCTAGCAGGCAGTTGTGTGTTATGGTATGCGATGCTTTATCGAAAAATAACCAAGCGTGTGTCGTTTGAAATTGCCGCGGGCGGTCTCTTTTTCTTGACCGCAATATTATATTATATCGTAATGCCTCCCATTACAGGTCCGGATGAAAAGTTTCATTTCGTACAGGCTTATGCAGTATCAGATACAATACTAGGGACGGAAAATAGTGATTCGGAAAAAATTATGGTTCCGGAGGATCTTAATAATATACGATATGTCCACGTTAAGCAAACGCTTTATAGCTTTTATGATCATTTATGGGATAAGGAATACAACAATCGTATGGTGGAAGGACAATTTCGCCCGGTTTCTAGAAGTTCATATTCGCCGTACACTTATCTTTTTAGTGGTTTGGGAATTGCTATTGCACGCTGTATGAAGTTGAATGCCCAATGGATTTTGCTTTTTGGACGATTAGGAAACTTGTTGTTTGCAACCTTTGTCTTTGTAGTGGCAATCAAAATGATGCCATTTGGAAAGTTATATTCGTTGCTTTTCACCTTAATTCCAATGACGGCGGTTCTTGTTGGAACATATTCTTATGATTGCTTTAATCTGTGCATGACAGTACTCCTTTTTTCATTAATTATGAAGTATGCATATGATGCACATCCTATGACGTGGAAAAGGATATTAGTACTTACATTTATTGCGGTAATTGTTATGCCGGTAAAGGGCATTTATTGTCCGATGTTATTATTGATTCTTTTTATATCGGTCAGGAAATATGGATCGAGGCGGAAGTGGGCATTGGGAACTTCAACCATACTGCTAGGTGCCGGAATGGCAACGATTATTAAAAGAGCTGATTATATTTTACCCAAAGATGTATTTCAAAAGGTGGAGGTAGCCTCAACAGCAGTTCCCTCAGTAATGTATGCAACAGAAGCACCATTGCATTATACAATTTCATGGATGATACACAATATTCCTACTACAATCAAATACTATCTGCTTACTTTATATGAAAAAACGGATGAATATATATGGACCATGCTTGGAAGCCGGCATACGGATATTATTTTGCCTTCCTACATTTTCTCGATAATTTTATTTTTATTAATTATTGTGGCAGCCACAGAAAAGGATATTCCTGTATTTTCATTGGGGAAGAAGATAATTGCATGTGTTAGTGGAGTTGGAATTTTGGGTGCTATTATGACAGTCATGTTTTTGTATGAAATTAATTATGGAGATTACATTATAGAAGGAGTAAATGGAAGATATTTGCTTCCGTGGCTAATATGCGCACCGATCGTTTTCAAGACGAAAACATTTGAAATGAAAAAAAATATTACCACCCACATATTAACCTGTATGATATTTATTAACATTGTGGTAGGTATACTCATTTTTAATGGGATGCTTCGCTGGTAGGAGAGTAGGCGAAGCCTGAAAAAAGCAATAGGCATAAAAAGTATTGTTAATAACAGTAAGAAGGCAGAATAGATAACTGAAAGGCAAATTATGACATATGAAGAAAACTATCAGTAAATATTCGGAAATTATATGGATAGCATTTTTCAGTGTGCTTCAAATGATGGGATATTATCTACAGAACTATGGCAGTGTCTTCCCACTAAATAAGCATTATGCAATAAAACAGTTTTTGCTGGCAGCAGGTTTGACAGTTCTGCTGATAAGCTTGTTGAAATTAACACAGAGGATAAAATTTAACTTAAAATGTAAGAGATTGCATGAAAAAATAATCTGGAAACATAATGTATCAGGGAAAGTTATTGTGTTAATAAGCTGGACACTTCTCGTTCTTTCATGGCTTCCTGTTTTATTGGCCTATTATCCAGGAGTGTTCGCTTATGATGCATCTAACCAGGTTCTGCAGGTTATAAACAATAGCTATAGTACGCATCATCCCTTGGTACATACGTTGCTGCTTGGAAAATTGTTTCTGCTCGGGCATGTATTGGGAGATAATAATTTAGGGGTATTGTTCTACAGCATATTGCAAATGATGACATTGGCATTGGGGTGTACCTATTTACTTGTTTATGTGTACAAATCCGGTATATCCAAAATGGGTTATATTGTGTATCTGGTCTGGTATATGTTTTTTCCGGTTCATTCTATATTAGCTATTAGTACAACAAAGGATGTTTACTTTGCAGTCTGCTGTATGTTTAATTTGGTAAGTGCTTTGTTTGCCTTGAATGGACAATTAGATAAGAAATGGAATTTTATTATTTGGCAGATACTGGTAATATCAACATGCGGCATGGTAGCTTTTCGCAATAATGCTATCTATGCAATTGTGATTGCGTGTGTCCCGATTTATTTCCTGCTGAAACAAAAAAGAAGGTTTATTCTTTCTGGAATGATACTAGGTGCTGTGATGGCAATTATAATTAGCAACATACTAGCTTTTTCACTTAAAGCAGAAAAAGGAAGTGTTGCGGAAATGATGAGCGTACCATTGCAACAGATGGCACGGGTAGGGTGGATTCATCAGGGCGAAATGGATCGCTCATTAAGAGAAGAGTTGTACTATTTCATTCCAGAGGATATTATGGAAAGCTATTCCAATAGTATATCAGATGGAATAAAGGATAAGGTGGATGTAAATAAAGTCCAACATAATAAAATGCGATTTATAAAGACTTATATTAAACTTGGAATTCACTATCCAAGGGAATATATAGATGCATTCGCTGCTTTGACACAGGGATACTGGTATTTAGGTGATAAATCCCATTCGCAAATTTATGGTGTGGGAAATGAGTATCATTTGGGATACCTGATGACAAACTGTAAAGATATGCCGACTCCTTTTGAGGTGACTCCGGATACAAGATTTCAGGGGTTGGAGGAAGTATTAGAAGGACTCTTCTCAGACAATGAATATCAAAGAGCCCCACTACTCTGGATTGTTTTTTCACCTGCATTCTACGGATGGCTGTTATTAATATGTATATATCGGATGATTAAATATAGAAAATATACGATGCTTAGTGCATGTTGCCCAATACTATTCTATCAGATGTCTCTATTATTAGGACCAACTTGCCTGATTCGATATGTGTATGCATTGGTTGTTTGTATTCCGGTGATTTTGTATGGAACATTTGGAGAAAAGATCAAGAATGAAAGGATGAGACATAACACATGAACAGGATATTGTTAGTAATACCTGCATATAATGAGGCAGACAATATACAGCGGGTGGTCGATGAAATCCGAAATGAATATCCACAATACGATTATGTAGTCATTAATGACGGATCTATAGATGCTACCCGCAAAGTGTGTAAAAAGAATAATATTAATATGCTTGATCTTCCGATAAATCTAGGACTTTCAGGTGCTGTTATGGCCGGTATGAAATATGCGAACTTCTATGGCTATGACTATGCGGTTCAGATTGATGGGGATGGGCAGCATTGTCCGAAATATGTAGCAGAAATGCTGCAGGTCATGAAGGAAAAGGATGCAGATATTGTCATTGGATCCAGATTTAAAACGGAGCGTAAACCTTTCACATCGCGAATGATAGGGAGCCAGTTGATTACCTATGCACTTTGGATTACGACCGGAGGAAAATATATTGGAGACGTGACCAGTGGCATGCGGCTGTTTAATAAGCGAATGATCAAGTCATTTGGATATGAGATGAATTATCGGCCGGAACCGGATACGTTAGCATTTCTGATCAATCATGGAGTGAAAGTTGAAGAGGTACAGGTTAAGATGAGGGAGCGCATAGCGGGACAAAGCTATTTGAATTTTATTTCTTCTGCAAGATATATGCTATATACGCTTTGCAATATCTTTATTTTCCAATGGTTTAGGAGGATATAGCGAAAATGACAATATTCTTTCGGATTTTACTTTTAATTGTGGCTGTGTTGACGGCAATATGGATTCTGCGTAAAATAAGAAAGTGTAAAGTACGTCAGGAAGACGCCTTGTTTTGGATCTGCTTTGCCGGAGTGTTGGTTGTTTTGGGAATATTTCCGGAAATCGCGTATTGGGCATCTGAAATTTTGGGAATTCAATCTCCGGCTAATTTCATATTTTTAATAATTATTTTTTTGCTTATTGAGAAAATGCTATCGCTGTCGATTCAAATATCGATGATGGAAAGCAAGATGGCGAATATGGCAGCTGAACTGGCACTTAGAGCAGATGATTTAGACAAAAGACTGCCCAAAATGGAAATGCGGAATGATAATGGAGAAAGGCATGATGGTTAAATATACAACGACAGACCATACGTTTGCAGTATGTGCGTATAAAGAAAGTCCCTATTTGGAAGAATGTATTAAATCATTATTTGCACAAAAAAAGAAATCCAATGTAATTATGATAACATCTACCCCATGTGATTATATTAGTAATATGGCATATAAGTATGATATTCCATTATATATAAACACAGGAGAAAGAGGAATTGCTCAGGACTGGAATTTTGCATACCGATGTGCAAGGACGCAACTTGTTACCATTGCCCATCAGGATGATGTATATACAGACGAATATTTACAAACTATATTGATCAAATTAAATCGGCAGGAAAGACCTTTAATTGCGTTTACAAATTACGGAGAAATAAGAGATGGACAAAGAATTGAAAAAAACAGACTTCTTAATGTGAAGCGTATCATGCTTTTTCCATTGCAGAATTTAAAGCTACAAAGAAGCTGTTTTGTGAGAAGAAGGATTTTATCCATGGGTTCAGCAATATGTTGTCCCTCTGTTACCTTGGTTAAGAATCTGCTTCCGCAATCTGTCTTTGAATCGGGATATCGAAGTAATGTGGATTGGCAGGCATGGGAAAGAATATCCAAACTGCAGGGGGCTTTTGTGTATTGCAAGGAAATATTAATGTATCATCGCATACATAGTGATTCTACAACAACAGAAATTATTGCAGATCATGACCGGAGTAAAGAAGATTTTGATATGTTTTGTAAGTTTTGGCCGAAATCTATAGCAAGGTTGGTTGAACGTTTATATTGTAAGGGAGAAGAGTCCAATACCTTAGATTAAATTTGGAAGAAAGATATGTGTTGTGAAAAATGGAAATCACAGATAAGATTGCAGTCTCAGTTATTGTTCCAGCGTATAATGTGGAAAGATTTATAAAAAAATGTATTGATTCATTATTGGATCAGTCTTTGCAGGCGATTGAAATAATTGTAATTAATGACGGATCAACGGATGAAACGGAATTAGTAATTCGAAATAATTATCGTAATGAAACTAGAGTAAAATATATCAGTCAATTAAATAAAGGGGTATCCCAGACGCGAAATATCGGGGTAGATAATGCGAGGGGAAAATATCTTCTATTTGTTGATGGAGATGATTATTTAGGCAAAGACTATATTAAAAACCTGGTAGAATGTGCAGATCAAAAAGATAGCGATTTGGTTGTAGCCGGATATACAATGATTGATGAGACTGGGAAGATCCAACGTTCTGTTGTACCATGGAATTATGTCAGTTGCAGGGATGAATCGGTAGTTTATTGTATTTGCGCGGTATGCAGCAGATTGTACAGGAGAGACTTTTGGATAAACAATCGATTTCATTTCGTGAATGAAAGTGGGGCAAGAGGCGAGGATACTCCGATCGCAATGAGGGCCAATCTTTTGGCTCGAAATATTAGAACAGTACCGAATAGTGGTTACTATTATGTGCAGCACAATGAATCTGCTATGAAGGGATTAGCTGGATTTCAAAAGTATCATTTTCCCTATCAGACTATGAAAGAAATATTGTCTGAAGTAGAAGACCTTTCAAATGTTGCGAATGATAAAAGATTTTTTTATGTTGGTGTGTATAAATTTCTGGCACAATTTGCGTTTCAACTAATTCAGGGAGCTTCTGAGAACAGTATAAAACAATTTGTTTCATATACGTATGAGATATACATGAACTTCTTGAAGACGAATACAGATCACAGTGCACTAAGGGTGATATTTAGTGCTCAATGGGGAGCCATACCAAGAATAGCTACCGGATTGTTACTATTTTCAATAAAATATAGATGCTTGGAATTCATGATTAGAATGAGAAAAAAAATAAGTTCGGAGAAGAACAAATGAGGGAACTGGATTACGCCCCACAAATAGAAACCGCGTTATTACAGTTCTCTCGTAAATGCTTCATAAGTGCATACATAAGATAGAAATAATGATAATGTTCTTAGAACATATCGGAGGAGAAACACAGTGTGTGAAAAAATCTCTATAATTGTAACCGTGTATAACATTGAGAGATATGTTGATAAATGTGTTGAAAGCATACATATGCAAACATATGAGGAATTAGAGATTATTCTGATTGATGATGGAAGCACAGATACAAGTAGCGTAATATGTGACAGATGGAGTGGCTTAGATAAGCGAGTAAAGGTTTTCCATGTGAAAAACAGAGGAGTTTCTGGGGCAAGAAATGAGGGAATACGAAACGCAACAGGTAGATATATTATTTTTGTAGATGGAGATGATTGGCTGGAACGTAGGGCCGTTGAAGAAATGGTAGAGTACTGTGCAGAGGGAATGCTAGTGACATGTGGATACTATATGGACTTTGAGAACAAAAAAGGAAAAAAGTCGAAGCAATATAGGATTCCCAAGGGAATAATTTCAAATAAAGAAATAGTTTCTTTATTTGAAACGGGATTGTTTTCTCCTGTTTGGAATAAAGTATATGATTTACAGGTTATTCGCACATTTAAAATAGAATTTAGAGAGAATATGAACTTAGGAGAAGATATTGTTTTTAACTTAGAATATTTGAGAAAATCGAACCAAAAAGTTTGTTGTATTGATAAGATATGCTACCATTATGTTAGAAGAAATGAATTGAGCCTTGATAATCGATATTGCAAAGAGTTTCAACAATGTCAAAAAGTTATTTATTCTGAATTCCGAAAAACGATAATAAACGATGGAGAAGAAGCTGAAGATGCATATAACAGATTAAATATGTTATATTTTAATGCGTTGATTGTAGGAATAGATAATGTTTATGTTAATAGAAAAGATTTCGAATATAAACAATATAAAATGCTATTTTTAGAGAGTCGAAATAATAGGAGTATCATAGACACATTAAAAGAAATGAAGGGAATACCTAGAATAATAAGTGAAATACGCTATTTTGGAATCAAACACCATCTATTTATTATTGATTACTATTTGCGTAAATTTTTAAAAGCATGTTGACAGGGAGAAAAAATGGGAAAAATAATAGTTCCAACAGGATATATGGGATCGGGATCATCGGCAATTACCGATATAATTCGAGAATTTGATGGATATAATGCTGCACAAGGTTCATTTGAGTATATTTTTTTACATTGCCCAGATGGAGTATTTGACCTTGAGGATAAACTGTTGCTTAACAATAATGCTTTTAGAAGTGATGAAGCAATACATTCATTTAGGAGAAGAATGGAGGAATTATATACAGATAAAATTTGGTGGCCTGCGAACTATAAGAAGCGTTTGCATCAGGAGTTTATGAATTATACAGAAAAGTATATACAAGATTTGATACAATATGAGTCTAATAATGCGTGGTATATGCAACAAAAACCAACATTTATTATGTTGATTAAAAATATAATACGTAGATTTTTATTAATGATCAGTGCCGGAAAACTGCGATTACCATATGCATTGCGGTATTCTCCCATGACGGTTTCTTTTGTGACCGGAGAGGAATTTTATTCTGCATCCCAAAAATATATTTATGGATTGTTTGAAGTTATGGGGATGTCAAAGCAAAATCTTATCCTTGATCAATTGCTGTTACCATACAATTTGTGGAGAGTTGAAAATTATTTTAAGGATGATATAGAATGTTTTGTGGTTGAAAGAGATCCGAGGGATGTATTTATATCAAATAAATATTTCTGGGGGAAAAAAGACGAGCAGGTACCGTATCCAACAGAGGTAGAAGAATTTTGCAAGTATTATAGATGTATTCGTAATTTGGAAAAAAAAGTTGAAAAACCGTACATCCATCGGTTTTGGTTTGAAGATCTAATTTATAATTATAATGATAGTATAGAAAGAATATGTAATATTTTACAAGTATCATCCATAAATAATGCAGAATTTGGTAAATATTTTCAACCTGAGAATTCTATAAATAATACGCAATTGTTTTTAAATAATAGATTTAAACACGAGGCAGAAATTATTGAAGAAAGACTACATAAATATTTGTATGTTTTTCCGTACGAAAGAAAACCAATATTAAATAATGTGTTTTAGGAGTGGTATATGAAAGTTGCAATGGTTTTTGATGGAATTGGATTTGGAGGGATTGAGCGTGTTGGAATAAATTATGTCCGCTTGTTTAAAGACTTGGGACATGAGGTTGATATATATAATTTAAAACCAGAGAAAAATGAAATGGAGAAAGAACTGGACGGGGAATACAAAATTTTTCACTATAAATATTCTAATCTTTTCATGCCGGACTATTATATGTTAATAGTTAAGCGTTGGAGATGGGGAAAGTATGTATACCCTTTCATATATATTATTAGCAGTATATTAATGTATGGTTATCGGCTATTATTAGGAAATTGTAAAAAATACGATATTGCGATTGCTTTTTCCGGACATTTTCGGGATTTATCCTTTGTGGCTTACAATTTTGTGCGAGGAAGTAAAAAAATTTGCTGGCTTCATGGTGCGTTAATGGAGTATCTTGTATTATCATGTACCTTTGGCAATCTGTATGAGAAAATTAAAAATCTTTGTGTCCTTTCTGAAGATAGACAAGAGGCCGCATTAGATGCAAATAAATATTTAATAGATAAATTGAACATTCATAAAATATATAATCCAATAAATACAAATAAGAGAGAAATAGATAAAGAAAAATGTAAAAATATCAAGAAAACATTTGGTAATTATATTTTAATGATTGGGCGTTTTGAAATGGATAAAGACCAGAAGACAGTAATCCGGGCTTATAAGATATTGAAAGAAAAATATAGATGCATGGAGAACTTGGTTTTTGTTGGAGATGGAAGTACATTACAGGAATGTAAAGAGCTTACAATTGAGTTAGAATTGCAGGAGAATATTTTTTTTGTTGGTGCACAATATGACGTTGAAAATTACTATTCAACAGCACAGGTTTTTATACATTCTAGTAAAGCGGAGGGGTTGCCTACAGTTTTGCTGGAAGCTATGGTATATGAAATTCCTATTGTGGCAACAGACAGTCCACCTGGCGTATCTGAAATATTGGGAAATAATCAATATGGATTAAAATGTGCAATTGCCAATCCTGAAGATATGGCAGATAAAATACACATGATGTTAATAGACCAGATGTTAAGTAAAAGCTATGTTGAACTGGGTAAAGAGAAAGTTAGGGAATTCGGTTATGATCATATTGAGAAGCAACTGAATAATATTTTGCATTGCCTGATATAGTTATTTGGGAAGAATAGTATCGGGTTGCGTTCGGGAGAAAATTAAGAAAATGGAAGAAAAAAGACCGTTTGTATCAATAGTGGTAGTGAGTTATAATTCAGCATTAACTATATTAGATACACTAGAAAGCATTCGCAGACAGACTTACTCCGGCATGGAATTAATAGTGGCAGATGATTGCTCTCAAGATGATACTGTTACCTTGGTAAAACAATGGATTGATAAGTACAAGGCGAGGTTTATCAGATGCATTTGCCTTGAAGGTTTGGTAAATGTTGGAATTGCAGCCAATTTAAATAAAGCAATAGAGGCTTGTAACTATGAGCATTATAAGACTGTGGCAGGAGATGACATGTTAAATCCCAGAGCAATCGAGATCTATATGGATTATGCTATGAGATATCCTAAAGCACTTTGCATTTCAGAAGTTGAGTTGCTATTTGGTGAGGAGTGTACAGATGAATTTCGTAATGAAATTAGTGAACAAACGGAAAATGCATATAGACGATTTAGAGATAATTATAAGGATAATAAAAAAATGTATAGAGAGATGTTACGGGATAATTGTCTTCCAAGTACAGGAGTGGGAATCTTAGAAAAATCTTTATACTTTGAAAATGGTGCATATGATAATAAATATCCGCTTTTAGAGGATTATCCGTTTTATTTGAAATTGGTAAAAAAAGGAGTTCCCATTATTTACATATCCCAACCTTTATATGTATATAGAATACATCAGGATTCAGTTAGTCACACAAAGCAAATTAATAAGAAGTATGAGCAGGTTAAAGTACAGTTTTTTTGGCAATATAAGATTAAAGAATTACTAAAAGAATGGATGTTTAAGGATTTAATAATTCAATTATATAGTAATCTAAGAGCAAGTCTGGTTAATTAAGATTTTAAAAGGTTTTTTGTTTTATATAGTAGTTAAAAGGAAATAATGTTAGTATTGTTATATGGATGTACAAAAAAATTCAATGTGTTATAATTTATTTAAAAGATGGTGGTATGTTTCCTGAAATTAATTGCTTTCTGAAATAAATGAACCTATTTGTTGTATATACCGTACGTTATAAATGCCGTTAGAAATTGAGGAAAGATAAACTTGAGTGGAAGTTAAGAATAGTGAGTGTTTGGAGCTGCCAATTAATATTGGATAAAATATTGGAGTAATGTAAATGAATATACAAGAATTTGAAAAAATAAATATACAAGATAATTCTTTTTTAAAGAAAAGCAAGTATATCTTTGACAGTTATGATTTTCATCGCATCAATGCTCATAAGGTGGAAAAAGTAGTACTGTGCCAGTTTGGACATGGAAATAAAACCAAAGCCAGTCTTTTTATAGCAATAGATGGAGAAAAGGCACAAGCACCATATTCAGCACCTTTTGCGATGATTGAGGAATACAAGGAGTGCTCTATAGAAGAAATAGATAATTATATTGTGGAGTTGAATGCATACCTTGACAAGACAGGGGTTAAGGATTCGTACTTTAAACTTCCGCCAATGATATATGACCAACATAGAATTACAAAATTAATTAGTTCAATGATAAGAAATGGATATTCCATTTTTCAAATGGAATTAAGCTTTGAGATTATTATTAAAAATGAAGAAGAATATCTTGCATCTTTACATAGAAATGCAAGAAAAAACCTTCAGCATGCAAGGGAATTGAATTATTCATTAATTTATTGTAGCAATGAAAAATTAAAGAGGGATGCGTATGAAATTATAAAAATCAATCGGGTAAGTAATAATTATAGACTGGCAATGACATGGGAAAATGTTAAGGAAACTATAGCATTTACGGAACATGATTTCTTTATTTTGAAGTTAGAGGATAAGGAAATTGCTTCAGCTATTATTTTTAGGGTAACAGATGAGGTTTATCAAGTAGTATATTGGGGAGATATTCCAGGGTATTCAGAGGCCCGACCGGTTAATATGTTAGCGTATTTTCTAAATGAATATTATTATGCTAAGGGAGTCAAAATACTTGATATTGGACCTTCAATGCTAGATGGACAACCTAATTATGGTTTATGCAGTTTTAAGGAAAGTATTGGATGCGAAATAAGTGGTAAATATATTTTGCATAGATAAAGGAGATTTGATTGGTGATAGGAAAAACAAAGAAATTGATTATAGTTGGTGTAGGAGAATTCGGGCAGATAGCATACGAATATTTTACATATGATTCAGAGTATGAAGTGGTTGCGTTTGCTGTAGACGAGGAATACCGAGATAAGGATTCATTATATGGGATTCCGGTTATTAATATGGAAGAAGTAGATAGGAAATTCCCGGCTAATAAATATTATATTTTTGTAGCAGTTACTTATCCAAAATTAAATCGAGAAAGGACAAGGTTATATAAGAAATTTAAGGACAAAGGATATATTTGTGCATCCTATATCAGTAGTAGGGCATTTGTGTGGCATAATGTAGAAGTGGGAGAAAATACCTTTATTTTTGAAAATAATACAGTTCAATTTAGAGCTAAAATTGGAAATAACGTTGTTTTGTGGAGCGGAAACCATATAGGACACGGAAGCATAATAGGTAATAATTGTTGGTTAACGTCCCAAGATGTGGTTTCAGGCTTTTGTTCAATTGGAGAGAACTGCTTTATTGGTGTGAATGTATCAATTGGAGATAGGGTAACGATAGCTGATGACGTTGTTTTGGGTGCCGGCTCAGTGACAGTAAAAAATCTAGAACATGCTGGCATGGTATATATCGGCTCGCCAGCTAAAATGACAGGAAAAACTTCATATGAACAATTTAATGTAGGAGGAAATGAAATATGATACTTAAGAACAAAGGAATAATTTATGGCGCAAAGGGAGAATACGGTGAGTGGATGGAGAATTCAGCCATGAAACCCATTCCTATTATGATAGGGAATGTGTTAAGAGTATACTTTACCTGTAGAACAAAGGATGGAGCCGGTAGGCCAAGCTATGTAGATCTTAATCCAGATAATCCATCAGAAGTATTATTTGTGAATAAAAAACCGTTATTGGAATTTGGAAATGTGGGATATTTTGATGATAATGGGGTTGTTCCGTGTACTGTCATAGAAAGCAACGGTAAATATTATATGTACTATACGGGTTTTAATCTTGGAGTGAAAGTTAGAATGACATATTTCAGTGGGCTGGGAATAAGCGATGATGGTGTACATTTTGAAAAATATTCAACGGTTCCAATTATGGAGAGGACAGAACTGGGATCATTGTTTAGGAGTGTTCAGTGTCTGGTTGAAGAGAAAGGTTATTGGAAGGTATATTATGTTGCAGGAAATAAATTTTTACAAGGAAGAGAAAAAACATTAGCACAATACGAATTGTATTGCCTGGAAACAGATGATTTAACTAAGATGAATTTTGATGGTGTAAAAGTACTTCCATGTATTGATGATGAATACAGAATCGGTGCTCCACAGGTTGTTAAGGAGGATGGTATATATAAAATGTACTATTGTACAGGTACCGAATCTGTAGTATATGATTTAAAGTATGCTGAATCAATAGACGGAATTCATTGGGATAGAAACGATGCTAAATTGGGATATTCAAGAACACCAGGAGCCTGGGATTCAGATATGGCAGCGTATCCCAGCGCTATAAAATGTGGCGGAAAGAAGTATTTATTTTATAATGGTAATAATTTTGGACATGATGGATTTGGCTATGCAGAAATTATAGAGTAATGAATACAAATTGGAAAACTTTGTAATCAGATATATTCATTATATAATTATATAATTGTGAACTTTGCATCCAGGTTGCACTAAAGCTTGACTGTCCAATTGCCGCCCACGGAAAATGTTACTTTTTCTTGTAAAAGATATCTTTACTGTAACTGCATTGCAAAGTTCATATTTGAGTACTTTTGTATCTGTTCCGATTCTGGCATGCTTAGAACAGGTATAAGAGTTGGAAGTTACAGATATCTGTTTAATCAGCAGACACTAATTCCAAAAGTATAGCAATTTAAATAGAAATCAAGAAAATACTACGTGAAAGGAAAGAGAATATGCAGTATATAAATGTGACTGGAGTTACATCATCAGGATCGAGTGCAGTGGTTGATTTACTTAAAGAATATAGTTGTATTGGTAGTTATGAAAAGGAGTACACATATGAGCATATCTTTTTATGTCATCCAGAGGGGCTTTTTGAAACTGAACAGATATTAGAGACGCATTTTTTTGGTTTACACACAGATGTTGCTATTAGGCGATTTATACAAAAAGCAAATGATGTATTAAATTCATTTGGAGGAAATTCTTTTTGGAGTACAACCCAAAAAGAGAAATATTTGCAATGTGTAAGGCGGTATATTGATTCTATTTGTGACAAGGAAGGAGAATATGTATCATGTGTTGAGGAAATGAATTATTGGAGACGTAAGATAGAAATGATTTCTATTATTTTAAAAAGAAATAATATAGTAAGAAAGATTTATCCTCAGAAATATGGATGGTATACTTTAAAAGTCTGTAAAAATGATTTGAGAATGTATACAAGGAAACTATTTTATGATTATTTGGATATTGTTACATGTGGAGAGGAGAAAAAAGAGTATTATTTATTTGATGGTTTAGTTTCTTTAACTAACATTACCTACTTAAAAGAGATAGGGGTTAAGGACATTAAGAACATTATAGTATTGAGAGATCCGAGAGACAGATACTTGGGCGAAATGTTAATAAAAGATTCTGGAGAGGGAATTGCAGTTGTTCCAACTGATGCAGAATTATATTGTGAAAACTATAAAGTGGCGATGGAATTATTAGAAGAACAGAACTTAGAGGAGTGTTGTATAGTCTGGTTCGAAGATCTGATATTAAAATATGATGAAACGGTCAGAAAAATTGAAAGATATTTGAATATAGGGAAGGAAATGCATGATACAAATATAGGACAAAAATTAAATTTGTCGATATCATGTAAAAATTGTAGATTATATGAAAGGGATGATTTAAAAACAAAATATTATAAACCATTATCAATCATTAAAGATAAATTGGGTAAGTATTTATATCATAACAATTAAAGTGGGTATGCGAATATATGCGAGTGTTAATAAGTATTAGGCAAATTGTAAAGAAACTGTCAATTATTTTGTCTAAGGAACATAAGAAATTAGGAATTGTGGTGTTACTAATGTCCTTAATAGGAGCTATTATAGAAACTTTAGGGGTTTCTGTTATTTTTCCATTGGTGCAGGTTATGATGGAGCCAGAGGCATTATTAAATAATCATTATATTTTTGAATTGTATACTAGCTTAGAACTTAAATCAGTTAAACAGTTACTGGGAATTGTTGTAACAATAGTTATTATTATATATATTTTGAAAAATGCCTATTTATGCATTCTCTCATATGTCAGAGTAAAATATTCCTCGAAAGTTCAACGGGAATTGTCTATACATATGCTTTATTCATATATGAACAGAGGATATGATTTTTTCAGAAAGAATAATACATCAAGACTGTTAAATGGTATTAATGATGCAGTCGGTGGGGTTTATAATATTATTTATCAGGCCATGAGAATGTTCGCGGAAGGTTTGACTATAGTTTGCATATTTATATATATTCTTTATACTGATGCAGTTATGGCTATTAGCATGATTGTATTAGTGGGGACATGCCTGTTAGTTATTTTATCTATTTTCAAAAAAATAATGGAGAAAGCTGGGAAAAAATATTTTGATTATAGAGTATTAACCAATAAATGGTCGTTACAACTATTTTCGGGAGTTAAAGAACTATTAGTGACGCAAAGGGCGGATTACTTTGTAAAACAGTATGAAAATGCATATCAAGAGCGTCAGGATGGACAAATTAAACAAACGTTAGCAATTGAAACACCGGCTTATGTAATAGAAGGAGCATGTGTAACAGGAATTATATTAGCGGTTTTTTTTAGGATAGGAAATGTAGAAAATCCTACGGAATATGTTCCCAAATTAGCCGTTTTTGCAATGGCTGCGTTTAGACTGCTCCCATCAATCGGAAGAATCACCTCATATTTTAATGATTGTATTTTTAATTTTGCGGCTGTGGATGAAGTTTATGAGAATGTTTTGGAGAGTAAAAAGTTTATAGGTTGCAAACCACAAGAGAATGTATTAACTGATGATACCAATATAAATTTTGAAAAAGAATTATGTATTAGGAACATAGAATGGACATACGCTGATGGAACTGAAAAAGTGCTGGACGGGCTATCGGTTGTTATAAAAAAGGGAGAGGCTGTAGCGTTTATAGGTTCATCCGGCGGGGGGAAAAGTACACTTGTGGATATTATTCTGGGACTATTGAATCCGCAAAAGGGAGAGGTTTTGTTAGACAATTATAATATATGTAGTTGTAAAAAAGCTGTCGCAAAATTGATTGGATATGTTCCCCAGTCGGTTTATCTCATAGATGATTCAATAAAAAGAAATATAGCATTTGGTATTGCAGATGAGGACATAGATGAAAATGCAATATGGGATGCCCTTGAAAAAGCGCAAATAGATGACTATATTAAAAAATTACCTGAAGGAATAGAAACTATTGTAGGAGAGCGTGGAGTTCGATTTTCAGGGGGACAGGCACAGCGATTAGCAATAGCCAGGGCACTATATAGTGATCCGGAAATATTAATATTGGATGAAGCTACATCTGCATTAGATAATGATACAGAACAGGCTGTTATGCAGGCAATAGATTCCTTGCAGGGAAAGAAGACATTGATTATAGTTGCACATAGGCTTACCACTATAAAAAATTGCGATAAGATATTTGAAATAATTGAAGGCAAAGCAATTGAAAAAAAATATGATCAAATTGTATGAAAGAAAGTTGAGAAAAATTATAAATTGATGTATACAAAATAAGATACTTGAATGAATCTATGTACTTCTCACGATGTTATTTTGGGTATGTAAGTTAAAGAGTGGGAAGGGGTGTTTTAGTAGTTATATGTTAAAAGAATGCATTCCATTTTATAATGATGCGACAATCTTATTTTTTAAAGATGCTAATATAGCTGCTGTTATTTAAGCAGCAGTGGACGATGAAGGAAAGACCTTAATAGCGCATCCGGGGAGTATATAAATTTGATGATAGGTACCGGGGCTATTATGTTTCAGGAAATGAATGGCTATGGTATGATTTATTCGATTAGATCGATTTCGGATGGCTATAGAATGGGGGTTGCATCATCAAGAGATAAAGTTCATTTTAAACGAAAAGATTATATTATGGATATTGAAATACCAACTGGAGAATTTGATTCTGAGATGGTCTGTTATGAAAAAATTTATAAACATAAGGGAAGAAAATACTTGTTTTATAGCGGCAATCATTTTGGTATGGATGGAATTAGTTGGGCTGAGTACGAGGGAGATTTATGAAAAATGAAGGATTAAATGTTAGTATATTGGACTTTGGGGCAATAGGCGATGAACGAGGAATGATAACCGTTTGCGAGGGAGAGCAGGATATACCTTTTATACCTAAGCGTGTTTTTTATATTTACAAATCCTCTCATGATGTGGTTAGGGGAAAACATGCTAATAGAATATCTGATTTTGTCCTTATTAATGTGGCAGGTACTTCAAAGGTCAAGATTATGGATGGAAGGGGAAATGAGATGGTCTACTCATTAAATCGTCCTAACACTGGCATTTATATTCCTCATATGGTATGGAAGGAAATGTATGATTTCTCTGAGAATTCGGTACTTCTTTGTCTTGCAAGTGAGCATTATGATCCGGATGAATACATTCGAGATTATGACTTGTTTTTAAAGGAGATAGGGGAAGGCAAAGAGATTTTATAAGGTAAACATATAGAATATTACCTTAAAATTGCAGGATGGATTATAGTATGAAAGTATTAATTATGTCAGATGTTCATGGCAATATTGAAGCAGTAAAAGCGGTAAAAGAGTATCTGAAAACAGTAAAAGTAGACAAACTGATTCTATTAGGTGATTTGATTGATTATGGACCGCACTCTAATGAAGTGATAGATATTATAAGAAATATGCCCTATGAGGTGGTATGCAATATTAGAGGAAATCATGAGGAAGCAATTATAGAGAACAATTATGAAAGATTTTCGTCAGATCGAGGAAAACAATGTGCACAATATACCAAAAGGATATTAAGTAAATCTAGTTGGGATTATATTAACTACTCAATGAGTCCTTATTCACAGCAGGTTTTTGAATTGGATGGTAAAAAATGTCTGGCAGTTCATGGAAGTCTGGAAGATTCTCAATGGAAGGCGATTTCACCACAGGATAATTTGGAGGAGTACCAGTTATATGATTATGTGTTTTCGGCACATTCACATTTGTCACATATGTTTTCAAGGTATTATCATGTAGATAATTTCAGATATAGAAATAAAAAGAGAACCATGTTTATTAATCCGGGTTCTGTTGGTCAACCAAGAAACCATAATCCAAGGGCGCAGTTTAGCCTTTGGGATACAAAGACAGATGAAATTAGTATGTGTTGTGTAGAGTATGATATAAAGTCAGAACAAGTTTGTTTTCCAGACACAATAGATAAATTTTATAAAGATAGATTGGAGATAGGAATTTGATGGGTAATTTATATGTAGTTAGTGGCGTGACAGGAATGACAGGAAATGAGTTAGCAAGGCAATTTGTTTTGAGAGGAGAGACAGTAATAGGATTTGATAATTTTTTTGCATCTTCAATCAATACAGTAATAGATATAAAAGATAATCCGTTATTTAATTTCCATGAATTTGATATCAATGATGAAGAGCAAATGAACAGCTTGAAAAGAGAGGTACTTACTGTAAAAGATAGATATCAAGGCATTGTATATATTAACTGCGCTGCAGTTGTTCATACAGAACATTTTTATCATGTAAATAGAACATTTACAACTAACGTACTTGGGATGAAAAGTTTTTTAGATCAAGCTATTGAAGTTGGAGCAGATATATTTATTAATTGCTCCACATCAGAGGTTTATTCGATGCAGTCCTGGGCAGAAGACGGAGTGCGAGAATCGGATTTTATCACGATGGCAGATGCCGAACACAGTCAAAGAACGAGTTATGCCACAGGAAAACTTCTGACAGAATTCTTTATGAAGGATGCGGTTGACGAAAATAAAATAAAAGGTTGTTCTATACGTTTTGCAAATGTTTATAGTAAAAATGAAATGTATCCTAAGCATATCATTCCACATATTATTCATTCGTTAAAAGATAATGGAAGTGTGGAATTGTTAGAAAACAGTAGAAAAAATAAGAGAACCTTTCTTTATAATGAGGATTCGTGTTCGGCTGTAATAGCATTAATCAATTCGGATTCGGCATTAGATGGCTCTGTATATAATGTTGCAACGGATGAAGAAATTTCGATTGTTGACTTGGTATATTTGTGTGCTGGGAAACTTAATATAGATCATCCAGTGATAGAGTTTAGGGGATATCGTAAGTCAGACCCTGAAAGAAGAATATTAAATACGGAGAAAATAAGAAGTAGAACTGGATGGATTCCGAGGGTATCTCTTGATAAGGGAATAGAAGAATGTGTTTGGGAATTGACAAAATGAAGGTTTTAATAATAACAGTTGCTGGTATGTCTAGTAGGTTCAGCCAATCTATAGGAAAAGAAACTATAAAATGTTTATATTATGAAAAGACAATTACGGAAAGCCTTTTGTATACAATATTGAGTCAGAGTTCTCTATTTGATAGATTCATTATTGTAGGAGGTTATAAGTATGATGAACTTGATATAACGGTAAGACAACAATTTTTAAAGTTTATAAATAAAATCATTATTGTTCAAAATTCTCATTATGCTGATTATGGTTCGGGTTATAGTTTATACATAGGTCTGAAGAAGGCTTTGGAAATTGGAGCCACCGATATTGTTTTTGCTGAAGGAGATCTTTATTTGGATATGGATACGTATAAAACAGTATGCACATCTGAAAATAGCGTAATTACGATTAATCGCGAACCGATACTCGCAAACAAGGCAGTAGCATTCTATTTTGATATATCAGAGAAAATTCATTATATTTATGATACAGGACATAAGGCTCTGATGATAAAGGAGCCTTTTTTAGGAATCTACAATTCTGGACAAGTATGGAAATTTGGAAATCTTAGTATTGTCAAAAAGGTATTTGATATGATGAAATATGAAGAATGGAAAGGGACAAATTTAGTGTTTGTGGAGAAATATTTTCAGATAGTGCCCAAAGAAGAGATAAGATTATGTTTTTTCCAAAGATGGATTAATTGCAATACGGTTGAAGACTTTAGAAGTATTACGGAAGGAATCTGAGATGAAAAGTATAAATGAAAAGTTGACAATATTAAAAAAAGAGTTAAATAATCGAAATGCTAGAATCATGATAATTGGTCTTGGGAGTGTTGGGAACTATTTATTAGATTATCTTGTGTCTCAAGCTGATGAAAAGATAGATATATGTGTGGTCGGAAGAAATGAAGAAAAAATGGAATCAGATGTGAATATTGTAAAGATTGCAGCTCTTATCAGACGGGAATATAGAAGCAACATAGAGATAGATGCTACTGTAGATCTAAATGAGGTGGGAAGTATTGCAAAAGCAATTAAGAGATATTCTCCAGACATAATTGTTAATAGTAGCCGCGCGTATGCAGGCTTGAAGTATGGAAGTATCTCATGGAAAAATGTTAGGGCATATGGCATTTGGTCACCATTATCCATCCGGTATACTAAAAACATTATGGAAGCTTATGAGATGGTGCGGTCAGACGCTATTGTAATTAACACATCATATTCTGATGCGGTGATACCATGGCTCAAATCTGCTGGAAAAGCATATCCTGATTTTGGAAGTGGAAATATAAATCATTTGATTTACAGATTTAAACTTGCAGTAGGACAGTTGCTTGAAATTGACGATTTCTGGAATGTTGATATTACTTTTGCCGTTTCACATTTCCATGATGTATGCATTAGCAAAGAGGGACATTCGGAAGGAACTCAAATGCTAATAGATATGAAATATAATGGTGTGCCATTGAAAATAGATATAAATGATGTTATTGCAAAGTGTCGTATTCCAATGCCGGTTGATGCAAAGAGAAACATGATGAATGCTTCAAGTAATTTTGAAATTATCCAAGCTATTTTAGTAGCAGTCAGAGATCATAAGAAGACCAAATTACATTGCCCCGGAGTATTTGGAGAGATAGGTGGATATCCGGTAGTTATTGATGGAAGTGATGAGGTTCCTAAGGCCTATATTGACGAATCCGTATTTTCACTTGATGAAATGAAAAGGAAAAATAAAGAATCAATTTATTTTGATGGAATAGAGAGTATTGAGGACGGAATCCTTACCTATACCGATGAACTCATTGCAAAGACTAAAAGAGCATTTGGTGTTGATTTGATAAAAAAAGTACCGTTTGAGCAAATTGACAAAACAGCGGAATTTATTGTGAAAGAAATTATAGAGAGAAATATTGATAAATAAGAGGGTAATGAGGGATTGAAGTTATGAATAAAAAAAAGATATATGCTTGTTTTTGTACGGATGTTATTCACGAGGGACATATAAATGTTTTGAAACATGCGGCAGGATATGGGGATGTGGTTGTTGGAATTTTGTCAGATGAAGCGATGGTTAGTTATAACCGTTTTCCAACTATTACGTTAGAACAGAGAATAGATCTTATTAAAGAAACAGGTTATGCTAATCAGATTATTGTACAAAATGAAATTATGTATGACCATGTTCTTGAGGATTTAAAACCAGATTATGTGATTCATGGAGATAATTGGAAAGTAGGACCAGAATCTGCGATTCGTGAGAACGTTATTAAAAATTTGAAGCGATACGGCGGTGAGCTGATCGAAATTCCATATACATATAATGATAAAGTAAAGCAAATTGATGAACAGATGAAGGAAAAACTTGCTATGCCGGAATTTCGACGAAAACGACTTCGCCAGCTAGTTGAAATGAGACCGATAGTTAAGGCGTTAGAGGTACATTCCGGTCTTACTGGTTTAATTGCAGAAAAGACAGTAGTACAAAGCAACGGAAAGTTAGATCAATTTGATGCTATGTGGATATCTTCTCTTTGTGATTCGACAGCAAAAGGAAAGCCTGATATTGAATTAGTGGATATGTCTTCCAGAATCAGAACAATTGACGATGTAATGGACGTTACAACGAAGCCTATTATTTTAGACGGAGATACAGGGGGACTTGTAGAACATTTTGTATATAATGTTCGTACATTGGAACGGATGGGAGTCTCTGCCGTCATTATTGAAGATAAAACGGGTTTAAAAAAGAATTCATTGTTTGGTACAGAAGTTGAGCAGACACAAGATAGTATTGAAAATTTTTGTGAGAAAATTCGTGCCGGAAAATATGCTCTTCGTACAGAAGACTTTATGATCATTGCAAGAATAGAAAGTTTAATTTTGGAACGAGGAATGGAGGATGCTTTAAAGCGTGCGTATGCATATGTAGAAGCTGGGGCAGATGGAATTATGATTCATTCCCGTAAAAAATCACCTGATGAAATTCTAAAGTTTTGCCAGATTTTTAGAAAAACGAATAATAAAACTCCTATTGTAGTTGTTCCCACTTCCTTTAACAGTATTACAGAGGAGGAACTTGCAGAAGCAGGGGTAAACATTGTGATATATGCAAATCAACTGACAAGGAGCGCGTTTCCAGCGATGCAGAGTACGGCAGAGGATATACTTAAGAATCATCGGGCCCTAGAAGTGGATTCTAGATTGATGCCGTTTAAAGATATCATTCGCCTAATTGATGAGATATAATAACAATGAAGGTTTATGTTGCCAGAGATGGGATATAGAAGGATTTGAAAAGATAGATGAGAGCAGATAAGTTATTAAAATCTTTAGAACAGATGGGGATCAATACAATAGTAGGGGTTCCTGACTCAACGTTAAAGCCGTTTTGCGACGGACTACAAAAATACAAAGGGAAATTGAAACATTATGTTCCGGTTAATGAGGGAGCAGCGGTAGGAATTGCTATTGGAAGTTACCTCGCTGATGGAAAACCTGCTTGTGTTTATATGCAGAACTCGGGAATTGGAAATGCAGTAAACCCAATTGCGTCATTGGCAAATCGAGATGTATATGGAATTCCAATGCTCTTTTTGGTAGGATGGCGTGGTGAACCTGGCCTGAAGGATGAGCCGCAGCACGTTTTTCAGGGAAAAATCACCTGTGAATTCTTTGATGTATTGACAATACAATATGAGATCATTGATAAGGATACCACATGGGAGCAGATGGAGAGTATATTAGAAAAGGCGTCAAAGGTTCTTTCTCAAGGCAATCAGTTTGCAATTATTGTAAAGAAAGGAACTTTTGAAAAGACTGAGTCGTTTGTATGGGAAAATGGCAACATCTTAAACAGAGAGGAAGCACTAGCAACCATTCTAAAGGAGGGTGGTCACGACGCTGTTTTGATATCAACAACTGGAAAAATTTCAAGAGAGCTGTATGAACAGAGTGATATATTATATGGAACTCATGATAACATTTTTATGACGGTAGGCGGCATGGGTCATGCTTCAATGATTGCATTCGGAATCGCGGAGAAGCGTCCAAGTACAAGAGTTATTTGTGTGGATGGTGATGGTGCAGTTCTTATGCATATGGGAGCGCTGGCATTTATTGCAAATCAGCTACCGGAGAATTATATACATATTGTAATTAACAATTATGCACATGAGTCGGTAGGTGCGATGCCAACGGGATGCCAGACTACAAATTTTAGTGAATTGGCTAAGAGCGCTGGATATAGATGGGTTACACGTATAAGCACTTTGGCGGAATTGCAGGAAGCACTTCTCAACATAAACAAGCGAAGAGGTCCTGTTCTGCTTGAGATACTTGTTTCACTGGAGTCTAGGACAGATCTTGGAAGACCAAAAGAAACTGCACGGAATAATAAAGATGGTTTTATGAATTGGATTAGTTGTCAGAAATAACTGAGAGAATATTTATTAAGCCGAAAGAGACGAATAATGTATACTAAGCAGAAAGATTAATAATTTTAAATGTTATGCTCACATTGGTACGTTGTGGAGTATACAAATTACTGAGTGTTGTTGGATTTTTCATTGTAAGTGTTCAAATTGTTCTTTCCAATTATAGTTGAGATCACAATACTAAAGCAGTATTAATTATCTATTTCATAATACTTGGTTGTATTTGTGATCTCCTTTATATGTATTCATATCAATGCTATATATCTATGGAATAAGGAAAATATGTGTAACAGAGCCTTTAATGTGGCTCCTAAAGTTTGCAAAGATGCCTTAGAGAGCTTGGGAATAATTAATTTTATGCAGAAAGATGAGAAATATTAATGAAAATTATGCCAAATAGAATGGATAGGGGATATGAACTCTATCAGCAGGATTTTGAAGATAAGGCGATAGAAGTTCTCAGATCAGGATGGTATATTCTTGGCAAAGAAGTATCCGCCTTTGAAGAAGAGTTTGCAAAGTATATAGGAGTTAAGTATTGTGTTGGTCTTGCATCTGGTTTAGACGCTCTTTGGATTGCGGTAAGATTACTCGGAATTGGAGTAGGAGATGAAGTTCTTGTCCAAGGTAATACTTATATTGCGACTGTAATGGGAGTAACAATGAATGGAGCAACTCCTATTTTTGTGGAACCCGATGAATATTTCGGGATGGATGTCACAAAGATGGAGAAATTAATAACCGAAAAGACAAAGGCAGTATTGGTTACCCATCTTTATGGTATGGCATCAAATATGGACGAGATAGTTAGAATTTGTAAAAAATATAATATTAAGCTTATTGAAGACTGTGCTCAATCTCATGGTGCAATGTTTAATGGAAAGATGACTGGAACATTCGGGGATGTTGGCTGTTTCTCGTTCTACCCATCTAAGAATTTAGGAGCTTTTGGTGATGCTGGAGCCGTTGTAGTTGATGATGAAGAATTAGCTAAAGAGTTTAAAATTTTTAGAAATTACGGTTCGGAAAAGAGGTATTACAACAAGGTAGTTGGCGCAAATTCAAGACTTGATGAAATACAAGCTGGATTGCTTAGAGTAAGGCTTTCCCATATGGATGAACTTACAAAAGAAAGATGTAGGATTGCAGAAAAATACACGAATGAAATTGTAAATAGAAAACTTAAGCTTCCAGCTTTGGTTGAGGGAGCAACATGTGTATGGCATCAGTATGTAATTAGATGCGAAGAAAGAGATAGATTAATAGAATATCTTAATGAGAAGGGAATAGGCACTATCATTCACTATCCCATTCCACCACACCTTGCAGAGGCATATGCATATCTTGGGCATAAAGTTGGTGATTATCCAATCACTGAAAAGTATGCAAACACTGTTCTTTCTATCCCAATGTATAACGGTATGACAAAGGAAGAACAGGAATACGTGATCGCTGTACTTAATGATTTTGAATAAAACCAAAAGCGTGAGTAAAAAGGAAATGTATTGTATTGAATTATACTGAACTGGGAGATGAAAAAGGAAAGTCAGGTGTTGCTGAAAGTAGCCAGATATCACGTGGAAAACAGAAGTGATATTGATCAGCATGAAGCAAATTCCCTAAAATTGGATTATTCAAAGATAAAAAGACATTCAATTGGAGTCCACAATGGGATATTACGACAGCCATGCAGAAAATCGTAGAGTAGAATAGAGAAGATCTTAATGACAGTTATCTTATGAAATGCATGGAGCAGCAAATAACAGAAATAGTATTAGGTAATTGCGAAACTCGCTAGGCTCGTTCGCAATCTTGAAAGAAAACAAGGAAGAATTCGCGCAGAGCATGAATTCTGGAATGAAAAATGGATAACTGGACATTTTAGGCGCACTTTAATAAGCTATGGGCTTTATGAAAGTGGTAAGTCCTAAGCTATGAGTGGTTTTATGCTTCGAATATATTCGTGATGATTGATTTTATCTGCGAGAACAACAGTAATAAGTTGTGTGATTCCAGCAAGAATCAAATCAGCATGCAGAGTCTTCTCATTTTGGGTTCGGCGTCCTGCAAGACAGAGATTGTCTTTGATGTGGTTGATATCTCTTTCGACAACAGTCCTGATTTTATAGGTATCATCCCATTCTTCGGTACCGCGTATCGTACCGGGATAAGCACGAAGATCTTTTTCCGGATAGATATAAACCATACGACCACATCTTGAAGAGGTACAGGGATTTTCGCAACAGCATTGCCTATGGGCCTTTTGGGTAGATTTATCGTAAACCCATATCATTTTGGGACAGACAAACTTGAATCTGGTAACACCGCTTCTTAGTTTAGAAGTGCATTCGTATTTCATAGGGAGCGAAGGATCATTAGGACAACAGGGGATATCGTTTTCATTGATGGTATAATTCTGATTTTCAAGTCCGGATCTTGCATTCAGCGGAATATAAGCTTTCGAGAAATGTTTGTCATCACCAAAAGTGTCACCGGTAAGAAGGCTCTTATATAGCTGTGCGGTATCGAAAGCTGCATCACCGAGAAATGTTTTTGGATTGATTAGAGGATGTTTGGAAAAGAAGTCCTTGAGTGTCGGGATCAAAAGTTTTGAATCGTGAACACTTTTATCTTCGTCAGGGAAATCGGATTTCTTTTCGACAACGATATCAGGATGAGATGTCATAAAGTCTTTGTTATAAAAAGAGATATGACGGATGATACCCAGCCCATTGGTGACAATGCCGAACTTGAAGACATAACAGAAATGCCCATTGATATAAAGCTGCTTGATCTCAGGATTAGCAGAAGCATGGGAAGGCATGGAGCCATAGGCAGTCTTGTAGGGATTATAAGATTTATCAAAACCCTGAGCCTTCGCATATGCTTTAAGCTGTTTGATGATCCTGTTAGCATACTTCGGATTATTCTCGGTTACGAATGCTTCAATGCCGAAAGAATCAAAGATGGTCATATCTGCATTCGCAGAGTCAATCGCCTGACAGATAGGCTCGGTAACATCAACAAGCTTATCGAATACAAGCTGTAGGTCATCTAAAAAGTCCTGTTTGAAGCGGGTAATTTTGGAAGCGTCAGGGACTTTGGTAAAACCACAGAATTCACGGAGTGGTTTTGAGTAAGTGAGAAAAGTCAAGAGAAGCTGATCTGTGGGGATAGAGAAAATACGCTGGATGATTAAAGCCCACAGAAAAGCCTGCAAAGGGTATTTACGGGTTCTGCCTGTAGATGCATAGAAATGATTTCTGAAAGAAATCGGAATAAACTCATTAATATCGATATGGGTTTCCAATAGAGAAAGAAACGCAGGTTTGTCATTTTCAAATTTTTCTTGGCAATCTGAAAAAATATCTGCCAAAGAAAGCTGTTTGTATGGTATCATAGATATCAGAATAACTCCTTTCTTGGGTGTGTGGATTTTAGTTTTTAGTCAACTCTATTATACTATATCCAGCGAGGAGTTATTTGTTTTTGGGTAACAAAAAATGCCGTATTTATGCGGCTTGTGGCGTTTTGCAAACGCCTACAGAAATAGTATTATAGTGAGGTGAAAAATGTCTGTTAAGAGTAAACTGATAAAAGCAAAGTCTCAAATTTATAATTATCCTAAGTGTGTGCAAAAAAGAAGCCGAAAATATATATTTGAGGATCGAAGAAAAAATAGCGAGCACCTGATATATGTTTTATCCGGATATAAGCCTGAATTGTGGGACAATATATTCGAACGATTGAAAAGGGTATCACCATCTGAATATGATTTTTGTATTATTTCTGCAGGTAAGTACGTGAAAAAACTTTCAGAAATTGCGAAAAACAATGGTTGGTCTTATTTATCAACGAAAGCCAATAATGTTCCGTATATACAAAATCTGGTTATTGAACTACATTTATGCGCTCAATTTATTTGGAAATTTGATGAGGATATGTATGTTTACCATAATTATTTTGATGATATGTTTATGACATATCAGAAGGCATGTGCTGAGTTGAATTATGAAATTTGTTTTACGGCACCGCTTATTCCTATAAATAGTTATGGTTTTATTAAATTTTTGCATGAAATAAACAAATTAAGTGAATATGAAAGACTTTTTTTGAAAGGTCATAAAGCTGTTAGCGGCAATTCTGGTGGACAATACAGTGGGACTTTGTGGTCAGCGGAGGCGCAAAAATATATTTGGGAGGTTACTGGAAACTTTGACGATATGGCGGAAAGAATTCAAAAAAAGCAAATTGGCTATACGATATGTCCCGTTAGATTCAGTATAGGAGCCATAATGTATACAAGAGAGGTATGGGAAGAGATGGGAGGTTTCCCAGAGACATATGCTTATCATTATAATGATGGTGAGGATGAAGTTGCAATTAATATGAACTGTATGAAAAATGCGAGGGTTATTGTTTGTTGTGATAATGTACTTGTAGCACATTTTTCATTTGGTGGAGTGTATGAAGCGATAGCTGAGCATCTGAAAAAACATAATTATTTGGAGAGAAGAAATGGAATGTAAGTACAAAGTGGCATGGATACCTTGGTCAGACTCAATTGCAGAGGACAGTATTTTTCATGGGGATGAAAATGACTACCATGTTAAAATAGCCAAAGAGTGTGAGAATATTGGTATAGAGATACATACAATTGATATGTATGAAAATTTAGAAGAGGCGGATATTTTTCTCTTTGCTATTTTTAATTATAAGTATTTGCTTTTACTGGATAAGAAAGGGTTGCTTTCTAAAGCAGTATATTTTTCGGGGGAGCCTCCTGTTGTTGAACCACTGAATTCTAAAGAAGGGTACGAGGTACTTAAAAAATTTTTTGCTAATATTATGACATGGGACAAAAACTTAGTCGATAATGTTCGAATTTTTCACAGAAATATACCATATTGCTTTGTAGAAAGGTATGGGGATCCGGGGATACAGCAAAAGCTTCTAGTGAATATGTCAGGAAATAAGCATTCAAAACATCCCTTGGAACTATATAGTACAAGAGAAGAAATTGTTTCGTGGTTTGAGAAGAATCATTTGGATCAGATAGAGTTATATGGTCCTGGGTGGAATTTAAAAAAGCATCCATCATGGAAGGGGCGCGCTGCAGATAAATATAAAGTGTACCATAATTTTAAATTTGCGTTGGCTTTGGAAAACACACATGGTGTAAGCGGATATTTATCAGAGAAACTTCCGGATTGTTTATGCGCAGGGATAGTTCCGGTGTATTGGGGACCAACCAATGTAGATGATTTTGTGCCATCTAACTGTTATATTGACTACAGTAAATTTTCAAATCCGGAGGAACTCTATGATTTTTTGATTAATATGTCGAAGGATGAATATTTACGCTATTTAGATGAAATAGACCGGTTTATAAAAGGCAAGAAGAGCGAACTGTTTAGTCATAAGTATTTGGCAAAATGTATATTGGATGTTATAGAAAAAGGGTATAGAGAAAATATTAAATTGAGTTTATTTACAAGGATATGGTTAAAAATAAACATTGGTTATCAGAAATTTAGAAAGTGGCTGTAACGATTGGTTCTGTTCTCTTTTCTGATCTCACAAATAATACTGTAAGTGTTCAATAAGATGGCGCCTTTCGGCACAGTCATAATCTAGGGGATAATAAACTTCATATATTAACGCAAGTTATAGTATTGCGTAGTATAGTAGGAGCTTAGTCATGGATTAAGTTACTAAAGTTTGGTGTCATATAAAATCCGGGGAACAGAAATCCATTATTAGCGAGTGCCGAGTAAGTGGTATGACTGTAAAATAAAAGCTTGGTGTAAAACAATGGCATTGTCGAACAGAAGTTTTTATTCGGAATTATAGGGGAGGTATCCTATGAATCTCAGTGAATTAATAAATTATGGGTCAAATAAGAAAAGATTAGATGAAATAAAGCAAATCAGACAAAATATTATTCCTTTTGTCGGTGCAGGTATTTCAAAAGGATGTGGTCTTTTTACTTGGAGAGAACTGATAAACAAAATAGCAGTTGAGTATTTGCTGCCTGACGATATCAAAATGTTGGAAGAAATTGGGGATACTTTTAAATATGCGGATAAAATTATTGATGCTGCTAAAAATTCAGATATGATTATGAAAAAGATTCGAGACATGATTACAGATTCTAATGCAGAATATAATGAAGTTACACAGATATTAGTATCTTCGTTTTCACCAATGGTAATCACTACAAATTATGATACATTGCTTGAAGATGCATCAATTAATTCTCCTTTAGGCCACCTAAAACCGTTATTGCCTTGTTTGGTTGGACAAATGAACGAAGCAATTCAGATAAATGATCGAAGATTATTAAAAATACATGGATCCTTGGAAGAAACACAATCGTTTGTTTTTTCAACAAAACAATATAAATATTTTTATGGAGAAAAAGGTAAGAGAGGAAAAAAACCACTTCCTGAATATCTCATGAAAATTTTTAGCAGTAAAAAAGTTTTATTTGTTGGATGCAGCATGGAGAAAGATTATACTTTGGATATATTAGAAGAGTGCGTCCAACAGAATCGCAGTATTTCACACTATGCAATAGTTCCATATCCTACAAGTCATGAAGAACAAATTATTAGAAATAGAAGGTTTACTGAACTTGGTATAGAAGCAATATATTATCCTCAAGGAGAGTTTGAGGCAGTTAATAGATTAATTAGTTATTTATCTGAAAATAATAATTTTATTTCAGCTATGGATAAGATTTTAAACGATATTATGAAAAACGATAAAGGCGGTTTGAAACAATTGCCAATTATTTTATCGTTGCTAAAAGAAAGTTATTACATTACGGCTACAAAATTTCCACAACTTCTTGACATGGATAATTTAAAAGAGGATTATTACGAAGAGATTAAAAAATCTATTGCATTATCAGAAGAATCTATGGATACTCTGTTGAATATCTGTGAAAAAGCATTTGCAACTTATATTCGTATTGGATATGTAAGGTGTGCAACAGAAGTTGAAAATTTTTTCTTACAACAATTTGAAGATAATGCTTTAAAAGAAAATGAACTTATAAATCTACTAAAAAAAAAGTGGTTAATTAAACAATATTATGCTGATTCTGCAGAAGATAATTGCAAACTAATAAATAAGTTGTCTGACTATGAAATAAATGAATATGCTAATAAATTGATTTCAGTACTTCAATATAATAATGGGATGAACATGTCCATTGAATCAGCATATTTTAGTGCAAAAAGAATTATTGAAATAGCAGAAGATCGATTGGTGTTTGACACAAAGATAGGTTTATTAAGATCGATTGGTGCTTTTTGTATTTATTATGCTGATTTAGATGATGGAGAAAAATGTCTTGAAAATTGTATAGAGTATATTGAAAATAATAATGATTTGAGTCCGTCATATATGTTATTTAAAGCGAAGTGTTATAATAATCTTGCTATAGTAAAGGGGTATAAGAATTCAAAGTTATCTATTGTTTTAGAACTTATAGAAAAGGATTTGTTTTTGAAAAAGAAATATGGCGAATCTGATTTATTTTATTCTAGATCTTTGAATTATTATGCTACAGTATTAAAAGAAATTGATCCTTTTAAAGCATGTGAGGCTTATATTATGTCTGCTAATCTTAAAAAAAATCTAATAGGTAGCGGAAAAAATGATAAGCAAAACAAAGAGTTAATAGCTTCATGGGCAACTACCGTTTTCAACATTGGACTATTGGCAAAGGATTTGAAATTATATGATTTAGCGTACAGAATTATTAGTATTGCAAATGAATATCGATACAAAACAGTAGATTACTGTAATAAAGATTATTGCAGTTCTATTAATGTACGTGCGGAACTAGAGCTGTTTGTACATAGTAAACAAAACTTACAGTGGATAATAGATGGGGTTGAAAGTAGAGTAAATCTACCAGAGGGCTTTACGAATACTATGTCTCATACTTGGTATATATGTGCATATTATTACTATATAAAAAAGGATTATTTAACTGCATTATTATATGTGCATAAATCATTAAGGTTAGCAGTGCAAAAAGATGCATATCATGATATTCGGGAACAATCAAGAACAAAGTTATTGTTGGGAGATATTAATATTGAACTGGGAAAAAAGGATGAAAAACGTAAAAAGGAAGCAGTAGAAGTTTACAAGACTATTGCTAAGGAGATAGAAAATTTTTATGGACATGATAGTTTTTTTCTGAAGGATCCATACTTTCGATTAATGCATGTGTGTGATGATAAGTCTGAGCAGATGAAATATAATAAAATTTGTGGAGATCTAGATAGGAAATATGCAAATAAAATTATGGATGTGAAAGAAAAATTAGAAAAGTATTTACTGGAATTAAATCTACGACTAGAAAATGTTTAAAATATTTTATATGGATATCGATGCGCATTACCTTGGTTTTATAGATAAGTTCACGACTATGGGGATATGGACATTAGCTGTTGCATATATTCAGTTTTCAACCGGAGTGTTTGAGTTCTCATTGATTAAGAAATGGATATTGACGGCGGCAGTTCTGCTATGCGCTTGTCTGGTAATTTACCTGCTGTACAAGGATAGAAGAAAGACTGGTTTTGCGATCATGACATTTGTTATGAGTGTGGAATTTGTTACTAATTTGTATTGGTCGCTTTCTGGTTTTCATTATCAAAGTCTGGAAGAATATCAGGAATATACTTCCATGGTAAAGGAAATATATGATGAATTGAAGACAGAAAATGGAGATACTTTTTTTCGTATGGAACATAAATTGAGAGATCCATTGAATGATGCAATGTTAATTGGATATCCAAGTGTTACACATTATAGTTCGGTGATCAGAAATGAGGTTGCGGAGTATGCAATTGAACACCATATGCTGGCAGAGGGCTATGGAAGACAGGCTACTTTATACCGAGCGCGTAATTTAGACGCAGAAGAAGCTGGAAGATATGCCATTAAGTATCTTCTGATTTATGAATTGCCGGAAAAGATGGATGGCTGGGTGATTAAGAAAGAAACGCCTTGTTATGTGTTGGAAAATACCTGCTTTAAGCCGTTGTGCTATCTGAAAACAGAGGACGAAAAGAGCAAAGTCCGGATTAGCATAAAGAATAGCGGAAACATTAGAATTTTAGTTACCGGCAATGGAGATGCTGGAAATTACTTGCAAACATCTATCCCTTATCGGAACGGATGGAAAATTATGGTTGATGGCAGAGAATATCGTGAAATCCCGGAGGATTTAATGATCGGAATTGAACTTCCTGAAGGAGATCATGAAATTACTTTAAGGTATAGACAGCCGATGGTAGTGCCTGGAATTGTAATTAGTGCTATATCATTATTGCTATGGATGGTGTTATGTGGCTGTATGAAGAAAATAGGTATATGGGGTAATAGGAGATGCGAGGAAGAGCAATGACACATATCACAACGAAATCTAATGATAAAATTGATATTGTATCAGTTGGACTAAAGGGTTTATTGATATTCACCTTTTTATTTATTTATGGCTTATTACTATTTGGAAGCAAGGTTTTGACCGTGGAGTTTATAATTCCCAATTACATATTGCTTATAGTGGCAGTGATAGTATGGCTGTTGATAATCAGATTCGTTAAATTCAGAGCTCCATTATCTATGTCAGATAAGACAGAGAATATATGGCTTTGTACGGTCTCGGTTATAGTCCTTGGGATACAGGCTTTTATTGCTTATAATATTATTTTCCGTACCTCCTGGGATGTGGCAGCAGTATGGTATGGGTCCCATTGGGCAGCTTCGGGTGACATGGCAGGAATACAGGATATGTCCGAGTATTATTCCATATATCCCAATAATTTATTTTTAGTGTATCTGTTTTCACGGATACTTAAGCTGAATATGCTCATGGGAAGCCCTGTTTCAAACGGTGGTTTACTTCTTGCGTTGGTACAATGTGCGGTAATGAATGTTTCAGGAATAGTTTTATTTAAGTGCGCTAAACGATTTGTCAGTGTGCGGGCAAGCTGGTGTATTTATTTTCTGTATGTGCTGTTAATCGATTTGTCCGGCTGGATGGTTTTGCCATACTCAGATGGCATGGGTGTCATATTCCCAATCCTGTTCTTATATTTATATCTTCGATGCAAGGAATGTCCGAAACAAATTGTAAAATACCTGTATGTTTTTGCTTTGTTTGTTATGGGTGAGATTGCATATCATATTAAACCTTATACGGTTGTCGTTCTTATAGCAATTACAGCGATTGAACTGATAGAATGGTTGAAGAGAGCACTGAAGAGAACGGGAATGCAATGGAAGAACAGTACGATTACAGTCTTAGCTGCGATAGTTGGTCTTGCGTGTTCGTCAATAGTGATTTCACAAATGACCCATTCCATGGGTTTTTCGATAGATAAGGAACGTGAAATGGGAATCCCTCATTATCTGATGTTAGGGGTAAATGTAGATTCCTGGGGAGGATATAGTGATGAGGATCTGGAATTTGGGAAGGAACTTGGTAGTAAGGAATTAAGAAATCGGGCAGAACTGGAAGAGTTTAAATCCAGACTGAAAAATATGGGAATAGCAGGATATGCAGAGCTTTTTGTACATAAAGCTGCCAAGAATTACATGGATGGAACATATAGCTGGAGAAATGCAGAGAGCTTTTATGAGGAAATATATCCATCCAGAGGAAGGATTAGTGATATACTGCGTTCCTGCTACTATGGGTTTGGAGAATTATTTCCGTATCATGCGTTGATTCGCCAATTTCTATGGATAGGGGTACTGGCAATGATTCCTTTTGCAGCATTGACGAAACGCAGGCTTGAAGCCAAAGAAAAAGTGCTTATGTTATCCGTGCTGGGCCTTATGCTGTATCTCCAGATTTTTGAGGCTCAGGCGCGGTATGTGTTTGTTTTTGTACCGCTGTTTTTAATACTGGAATTTATTGGAAGCATCAATTTAAGAAAGCTAATTAAACAGGATTATCCTCAAACAAAACAATAACTCCACTAAACAAAGCAAAGAGTGAAACACCCCAGCTACGATATACGAGACGGGAATGTACATAGGCGTGATTAGCAGTGACGAAGAACCATGCACAGGGAATGAGTGCAATCAGTATAAATAATAGTAAAATCTTATTTACATATGTTCTCATTAGCAAATCTTCTCTGGATATAATATTATGGTTGTTTACTTCTGACTATTCCCGAATTCTGGAGCTGTTATCAAATTGAGCCGTATCGATAAGTTTATTTTCGCTGAATACATCAATAGAAAAGTCAATATTGCTGTCCATAGAGGTTATCGTATATTCTGAATTCAGATTATACAATAGTTTTTGGATTAATGGATCATCCATTACCTCACACGTGGCATTGATCTTAATATCGTAGGACAAATTCTTGTCATATAACAGCATTAGGTAATTTCTAAGATTATTTTCTCCCTGAAGAAGCGATAATTTGTAAGCAGTGTATTTTGCGTAATCAGAAGACCAGTCGCAGGTACGGAATTCAATTTCGTAATTATTCTGTATGTAGGTTCCCAGATAATCGGTGATCTTCCTTCCACCGGAGGGATTAAGGTGGGAGGCTTCATCCAGACAATCGGTCTCGTAATTTACCACATCATCCAGTTCTAAAAAGTTAATATACTTTACATCGTACTTTTGAGCAATATCATTTACCCGGTTGGCCTCAGCCTGATCGGAAGCAGAGGACGGGAATGGCAGATAGGTAAGCAGAACCTCGATCCTGTTTTCCTGGCAGAGTTCAATGATCTTCTCAAGATATGCTGTCCCATTGGTATTTTCCTCAAACTTAATATTGGGAGAGAGCGGAGAGACGGCATTGGGAGCTGCTACGTTTACATTCATTTCTGCTCCTTTTTCTACAGAATAGTCCGGGACAAAATCGCTCCTGGTTAAGGAGTCCCAACGATTATGATAGGTAACGAAATCCCATAGAAACTCCTTTTCCAGATTCCTGTCCTGTATCAGCTCATGGATTCCCTGTACTTTCCCGTAGGTTAAGGGAAAGGCGTCAAGTGAGAGGTGCGCCTGCTCAATACTGTCAGAATACATGCGGTCAGAGGAGATATTAAAACAATCAATGACAACTAATTTGGGACTGCTGTAGTTTAACGCTTCCCTCAGGACAACATAATTGGTGGGCATACGGTTTCCATGTCCGCCCATGTTATAGGAGGCAATGCCATAATCATGCCAGAGCTCCATCGGATAGATACTGTCAATCGCATGACTGCTTCCAAGGAATAACACATCAAGAGTCTTAGATTGTCTGAAAAAATCCCGGTATTTAATTTTGCTGTTTTTACGCTCAACAAGATTGCTGATTGCGGTAAGGCAAACAGCAATCAGGGCGATCACAATAATGCTGCTGCAGATATGTCTGGTTGTCTGTTTCATGTTCGTTCACCTAGAATTGAAAATAAATAAAGTTTGCTTCGTTATAGCCGGTTCCCCAAATACCAAAGAGGAGAATGACGCATATGAAGATTGCAATAATCAGCCAGCGCATCCAGTATTCCTGTCTCAGGATAAGGGAGGAAAGCTTCAGATTAAAGTATTTACCAATATCAGCCAGAAGTAAGAGGAAAATGCCAAGGAGCATCAGAGTAAAGTTTTTCTGATTCAGTCCGCATTGATACAGGGAACCGTCAAAGAGAATCCATGGGTTATATTCCGTGAAAATACTTTTAATAATGGATATGGCACCGGACAGGTTCTCTGCCCGGAAAAAAATCCATGAAAAGTCAATTAATACAAATGTAAAAAGTATATGGAGCAGTTTGTTACTAAAGGTATCCGGTTTGGAATGTGTGAAAGGTCTCCATTTGTTAATAAATGAATGAAAAAGATTCCCTATAATCTGGTAGATTCCATTTAGTCCCCCCCAGATTACATATGTCCATTGCGCACCATGCCAAAGCCCGCTCACCAGAAAAACAATCATCAGATTCAGATTCTTACGGACAGATCCGTATCAGGTAAATAACCCGCACTAACTAATAATGAATGCCACCTGAAATCAG